>Ga0160420_100012_pt1:0-132500 | contig 133749 bp, 112 predicted proteins | sample CelAP2metagpilot_FD_108197 | JGI IMG/M metagenome (GOLD analysis project Ga0160420, IMG submission 108197) | Phycosphere-associated microbial communities from algal ponds in Kailua-Kona, Hawaii, USA - Cellana AP2-5-5 metagenome pilot | ecosystem: Engineered > Artificial ecosystem >...
CTTCCCATTCACTCTCCGTTTCCTCCCCCTCCCCCTCCTCCTCCTCCTCATACCTCCCCCCATACATAATCGGCAACATCCCCCACCCCCTTGCCAACGAAAACAGACAAGGCGATACGCCCGTCAGCTCCTTCCTTTTCACCCTGGGTCGATTTTCCACATCCAAATCCATCAACACCTTCTCCCTCAACCCGTGCGCCTGCACAAAACCCTGGATTTTCTCCAGAGCCGCCGCCTGCTTCCTTTTAATGTTTGAATTAACATGGCTTATGTAGTTGGACTGTCTGTGATTCGCACCCTCCAGCGGCGAAGGGTGTTTCTTCTTCTCTTTTTCCTTCTCCCCTTGGTTCCCTGTCCCCTCCCTATCCCCTCCAGCTGCTGCGACGGGTGCTGCGAGCGTGACATGCGCGCCGGAAGGAGGAGGGTGAAGGAGGTAGTGGTACTGGGCTTCGATTGTCGAGGCAATCTCATCCTCCGTCGGCTCCTCCCTTCCTGTATCCCTCTCTCGTTCCCTCAGGCTCGTGACGTAGCGCTCCGCGATCCTCTTCATGGACAAAGGGAGGACACCCTCCCCCTCTCCTTCCCTCCCTCCCTCCTCCTCCTCCTCCCCCTCCTTCTCGTCAAAGCGGTGCGGGTCGTCGTCTTCTTCCCTGAGACTTATGCCAATCTCTCGCCACGCCCGCTCGATCTCCCGAACTCCCTCCAAGTAGGCTTCTTTGCCTTTAAGGTGCTTGTTGTTGGGAGTATTGGGGTCGCTCTCGGGGCCTGAGGGAGGGAGGGAGGGAGTGTGAGCGGGAAGGCAAGAGGGAGGGAGGGAGGGTAGGTTGAATAGATATGTGCATGGAAAAAATGAGGTGGGGAGGGGGGGAGGGAAGGAGGAAACGAGGTGGGAAGTAGGGGAGGGAGGGAGGGGGGAAGGGAGGGAGGGCCTTGCTTATCTGTACCAGGTCGAACGAGCTGTCTTATGAATCCTCATCACCCTGCACCTCCCACACCTCCTAACGCGCCTTCCCTCTCCCTCCTTCCCTCCCCCCCTTCCTCACAACCTACCTGTGTAAGGCCGAATCAGCTCCATGTTATAAATCATAAAATCATGCGCCCCGAACGTCTCCACCACTACCTGGTGCGTGCTCATTCCCGCCTTGTTTCCCGTCCGCTGCTTCCGCAACACCTTGGCATACACCAATGGCAGCCGGCTCTCGTTCAATCGCGTCAGAAAGTCGGGCGTGTCCCCATACATCACCACCATCCCAGGCCAATACGCCTGCGCCTGATGCCGCGCCCCACCCGGTTTCTTCTGCCCTGCCCACACAAGCCGTACCGGCTGGGCCCATATGGACGAGAACTCCGTCCCTCTCAACCGCCTCTCCTTTACTCCCGCGGTCACCAGATGGAAGGCGTCCACTACTTTTTCCATCGTCCTCCCCTCCCCCGCCGCCCACTCCTTTCCTTGAAACGCGCGTCCTAACCCCTCCCACGCCCTCCCGACAGTCAGCCCTCCTTCCGTCCCTCCCTCCCCCCCTCCTTCCCCCACGGCCAGCAAGGCCCCATACCCGACCAGACTTTCAAGCATCCCCAAGCTACCATCTTCCTTCTCCACCTGCTCCTGCACCCTCGCTAACTTTTCCCTCAGCTCCCGTACGTCGTGTTTACTGAGTGGTAGGTCTTGACAAAACAACAAACGATCCTGTCGCTCTTGCCTCTTCTCTTCCACTGCCTCCCTATCCCACACCGAGGGCATCCCATCCTCCTTCTCGTCCTCGTCCTCGCCCTCCGCCACCATGAGTTCCAGCCAGAGGGAGCGGGTGTGGTGCTTCAAATGGTTCGCGTAGGCCAAAACGGCAGGAGAGGGCGTGTCCAAGTTGAAGCGCTCGCAGTTGGCATAGACGAGCTCGATGTCCCGGAAGAAGCGTGAAACGGTCCGGTAGCGGCCTTGCCGGAGTTTGTACGTGATGGTGCCCAAGTCCATGGGGTGCGTGATTACCTTCTGGTACTGGGGAGACACGGGGAGGGAGGGAGGGAAGGAAGAAGGAAGGAAGGAAAGAGTTGAGAGACAAAATGAAGCAGGAAAAATACACGAGGTAGAAAACATCCCAAAACTTAAATGCACCACCAGCTCAACAGTCAAACCCACTCCCATCGCGTCGCTCGTACCGCCCTCTTTCCTTACCTCCTTCCAGACCTCCGGATGCAGCTCCTTGATCGGCTGGCTAAACTCCCGAGCAAAATAAGGGGCCGCAAGCCGCCGCACCAGCTCCAAACCCCGCCGCGTCTCGCTGAGAGTCAACGAAGATTTATTTGCTGCCTCCTCAGGTAAAGGTACGACCAGCCGCTCCAATGTACCGGAGGCGAGGCCCGCACCCCCGCCGCCTCCACTGCCGGACGCGCGGCGGGGGTGTGAGGAAGAGCCCGATTTTTCTTTGCGTTTGGGGCTGGTGCCGCTGCTGCTGCTCCCTCCTCCTCCACTGGCACTTCGAGCCATAACTTCACCCCCTTGCTCCCTCGCCCATGCCTCTTCTGATGATACAGTAGCCAAAAAACGCGCAATGCCCTCTTCGACCAAACGCTTGGTAACTGCCCCTTGCCAGCCATCCGCCAAGCGCACAAGAAATTCCTCTACCGTCCCTGCTGCTGTCATCGTCATCGTCTGCTCTTGCTGCTGGTATTCTCCCCTTCCCAACGGTCGGCATCGATAGGCCTCCACCTTCCCCATCACGCCAGTGGCGCCCAAGAGGCGGGAATGACAGAGAGGGTGACCATCCACGGACCACTCCGTTGAAAGCGGTGGGGCTCTTCCTGCTGCTCCTGGTGTTGACGCCTGTATAACTACTGAATCTGGTAGTGCGCTGCTGCTGCTATTAACTCGGGCATTGCCATTGCTGCTTTGTGCATTCAACGATGGGGCATGGTAAAGGGAAGGGGGGGAAGGGGGGGAAGGGGCCTCGAGCACAACGTCCCTCATTCCTTCATCTTCTCTCTGAGGTGGCGCTGGAGGAGGAGGCGACGCCCTCTCCATGACCGTGCTCCTGTGGCTCCTGTTATGGTAGGAGCAAAAAATGGTTAGCAAAGTGTTCAGCCGGGACTGACAAAAGAAGCCGTGCTTGCGGCTTTGCTGCTGTTGATAACAGACTGCAGCGATATACGCAGAGGCAGCCATACGCGAGGCACGCACAGTCTTTTACGCACGAAGCACCTCGGCTTCTACCCACCCAAATGGGAGAAGGAGAAGTTCCAGACGCTTGTGACTCAAAGTGTCACGTTTGCCGTCAGAGAAGGGTGCGGTGTTGCCTGGAGTTTGGGCGTCATGTGTGCGTGGATGACGGGCATTGCTTGGAGAGGTCATTCGGCGAGTCCCTGCTACTGTCCGTGACGGCAAGAGGGACACACATTGTAGGTGCCTTGTAGCGAAATTGGCAGTCGTGCTGCATCGCGCTACGCTGTCTCTAGGTTGGAGGTTTGAGGCCTCTGTGTGCCTTGTACGTTGCCTTGCTTTGCCCCCACAGAAAACCTCCCCACCTGAGGCCCTCCGCTCCTGCACAACTCAGGCACAGGCAGACAGCCCACTCTTCTACTCATTCCATGTGGACCTTGCGCACCCCCTCGTAAATTTCTTTCCCGCTCCTCCGTGCAGTGTTCGAATTTTCCACACTCACGGCCGCGCTCGTCAGTCGGGCTTTTCCCCTTATTTTGCTAAAGGGCGGTTTTCTTTCCCCATCCCTCCCTTTACACACAGCCTGTTCCTTCCCTTGGTCTGCCACGCTATTCCTGCATCACCACAGTGAAGACAAGCCTCCTCTATATCCTGTGACGTGAACCCTCTTCCATGACCATGGGTGGTCGCATTTCCTCCCTGGTCTTCCAACCTCCATCCAAGCCTTCCCACATCAACTCCACCAAGTACATTGTGTTGCCCACCAGCAAGGGGAACATGATCCCGGCATTTTATTTCGATCGGTCCGCACATTTGACTGTATTAGTATCGCATGGGAATGCTGAGGACTTGGGTAAGTGTTGCGAATGCTGTAGAGGACGAGGGACGGGAGGCAGAGAGGGAGAGAGGGCGGAACGAACAAAAGAAGTGGGCCTCTACGCTCATCTGTGCCACTTGTCTAAATTTCCTTTTCATGCATGGACAATTTCACGAAGTAGAAAAATCATAAAATTGAATAGACATAAATATTTGGGTATAAATAAATAACCTCGAAATGATCAACAAACATCTACACAAACAACCAGGCATGATCTACGACCAATTTTTCGACTTTTCCCGTCAACTTAACGTGAACGTTATGGCTTTTGAATACTCGGGCTACGGCAAAGCCACCGGTTCCCCCTCCGAAGCGAATTGCTACGCCGACATCGACGCCGCCTTTAAGTACCTCATTGAAACAAAAAAAGTCGTCCCCTCCCGCCTCATCCTCTTCGGCCGTTCTATCGGGAGTGGGCCAACGTGCTACTTGGCGGAACGGTTGTCGGAAGGGGGGACGCCGGTAGGGGGAGTAATACTGCAAAGTCCTGTGTTGTCAATCTTTAGGGTTGTATTTCCTAATTTGCGGCATACGTGGTGGGGGGACATTTTCCCCAATGTGGACAGGATGAAGCGGATTGAAAGCCCCGTGTTTGTGATGCACGGAACCAGGGACGAGATCGTCCCGTTTGGGCATGGGCAGGAGTTGTTCTTGGCGACCCCTGTCAAGTGGAGGGCGAGGCCACTGTGGGTGGAGGGAGGGGGCCATAACGACTTGGAGGGGTTGTTGAGGCATGAGGGGACGTACTTTTCGTGTGTATTGGAGTTTTTCCGGGAGTGGTGTTTCACCGAGCGCGGGGTTTATTAGCATAGGTGGTGCCAAAGAGGGAAGAGGCACCGGGGAAAGAGGGAAGAGAGGGAGGAATCGTCCTTGTGGTGATGGAGGAAATGAGTGGATGTATACAAGGAGTTTGGTCGAAAGAGACGGGAAGCATCTCCTGGGGAAGTAACTGTTGTAGCAGCAGTAACATGGAAAGACCTCGGAAGAATAAAAGTACAGTTGATAAATAAGAAGGGTGGCCCATGATTCGGTGCGAGTCAGACCCACAATTTGATTCTCTTCTTTGCTTTCCCCCCCTTGTCCCCCCCTCCCTCCCCCTCTCTCTCTTTCTCCTTAACACTCGGTAATGATAATAATTGAATAACTCGACAAAAAATGCAGAGCGCACATTGGGAGTCGCATCGGTCCGGTATTCCTGATGTGCATCCGGTTCTGTTAATCCTCTCTCATGCAGTATATTTGTGTAAGTTAATGCTGTAAGAAAACCAGCCTCATCCTTCCTATGCTATATTGCAAGTGTCCGTTAATTTTCATTTCCTCCAGGAGCCGCAGGGAAGTAGGAGCGAACATCACCCCCATTTTCTCCGCCATCCTCTCCACAACACAGGCGTGCTTATTCCCTCACCGACCAACCCATATTAAACCCAAAGCAAATCCCGGATAAGCTGAATACGATCGCTTTCGTTTCTTGCACGACAATTTCTTTTCTTTTGTTTTTCACTTTTCTCGATGCTCCACGGACGCTTCCGCCAATCTAACTTTCCCTCCCACTCCCCCATTCTAACAGCCTCTCCTCCCCTTACACACCCCAAAATGATCCTTAACTCCCGCCTCTTCGCACACCCCTCCCTCCCCCTGCCCCTCCTCCTCCGTGCCCGCCAACTCCTCGCCTTTCGTCCCTCTCTGACGGCTGTCCATCCATCAACCCTTGCGCCCTCAACGACGGCTGCCGCTCCTCCCCCCGGCCACCGCCACGACCCCCACCACGGTCCCCCCTGTCCCCCCGCTCGCCCTCCTCCCCTCCTCGACCTCCACCTCCACCACCCCGTCGATCGGGATAGCCACCCATGGGCTGCCCAAAGATTTTCTGCGTGTCCGTGCCCAGGCGGAAGGTGGACGAGGCCAGTCGCTCCGTGCGGTCCAACACCTGTTTTGAAAAAGGACGTGGTGAGGAAGGGGGAGAATGTGAGAATCAGGCAGGCATACAGACATACAGAAGCAGAATATTATCAGACACATATTCCTTTCTAACCACCCAGTCAAGGCAAAAGTCGAAGACCTCTCTCCTTCCCCCCCCGCCACACCGTCCGCTCTCACTCCCTCACTTCCCGCCCTTGATCCTTCACCTGCTGATACACCGACGGCGAATGCGTGTCCATCTCCACGTAATTATCCCTCGAATCAATCTTCGCTACAAGCTTAGAGTCCAAGATCAGGTCCACGATCCACTTCTCGGCCTCGGCGGCGGACATGCCCAGCTTCTGCCCCAGCATGTTGATATCAATTTTTTGGTGGATGCGGCAATAAGTCTCGAAGATCAACTGTCTGGCCTCCGTCAAAAACGCGTCCGCCCACCCCGACAAGAAGTAATCATTCCTTAGGACGTGGTAACACGCTTGGAGCTTCTCTTGTGCGCCGTCGAAGTCGAAGCGCACATACAAACACTGCAGGAATTGGGTGATGGGATCTTGGTAGTTGTACGCCTCTTGTTCAATCAACCATATCACCTCCTTGATGACATCCTGCTTGCGCCTGAACCGCTCGCTCACTGGGCGCTTGTGTAGAATAACCATAGTAGTCATGTACCGCAGCAGCCAAGGTGCATTGTTCTGCAAAGCTTGCCTGTAACGATCCGGGCCATTCCCTGGCCCTTGCTTATCGTCGTTCGCCGGAAAGATCAGCTCCAAAATATTCTCCCACTTGTCGCCTGCATCCTCACGTTTTCGGGCCTCTTCGGGAGTGGCGGGATAGGCGAAGAGGCACCAGTGGAGAAGCCAAGTGCGGAGTTGAAGCTTTTCACGGTCAGACATGGAGCGAATAGGGTCGGGGTCGGCGGCGGTTGGTTTGGTGGGGGGGACGCCATCCTCGCGGCGCTTGACTGTCATGATGTGTTTGTCGATCGCATCGACAGCTTCCTTGACTAGGTGCCATTGTTGAGTGAGGATAGCGGAGCCGAGTCGTCCCCACAAGGCATTGGAGTAACGGACTGTGGAGAAGGCAGCACGGTCCCCGATGGCTTGGATGTAGTTGTTGAGAAAAATGGAGGCATCGTCATATTCACCTCGCTCGTATTTAAACTTAGCATAATCGTAGTACGCCGGCAGGGCGGCCAGGAGCTTTTCCTTGCACTCCAACCTCTCGGGGGGGTCCGTGGCCCCGGCCGTGACATATTCCTTGATTTTGGTCATATCGTCGATGCTAAACATGTCCAAGGCATCCCCCGCCGCTTCGCGCAGGACCTCCTCCTCGTCATCCAAAGCCTTGCTCCGGGCTTCCAACTCGGGGGAAGGGTATTCTTCCAGTTCTTCCAGAGCACGGACTTCGCCGTCGGTGTTCTTGGTCTTTTGCAGCAAGGCCACCTTGGCCCGCATGACGTCTGGAATTTGGAAGTACGCGGCTTGCCCCACCAAGAAGTCAAAGGGACCGTCGGGCTGCACCAAGAAATGCACGTCCGCAAAGGGTGCAATCTTGTGCGTGAGATCGTACTCCGCCATGGTTGTGTTGTGAGGAGGAAAATATGACGATGGTCCAGCAGGGAGGAAAAGACGCGGAGAGCTTCGTGTGAGGGCGGTAGACCCGCCGGCGCCTCGCTCTGTGGTGGTTGTGTGAGACAGGCGCTGAGTTAATAATGCCTTGGCTTCACGCTTGAGAAGGATGTAGCGTGGGAGGAAGCAGGGAAGACAAGCAAATGGAGTACCCCGAGCAACGGCAACCACACAACAACGGGCTGTCGTGAAGCCTGGCCAGGGAGGCAGGAGGTCGTGAGACGCCTCTCTCTCTACCCCAGAGCAGTGAAGAACCAGTGGTAAGGCGTGCGCACATGTGGCTTTGCAAGGACACCGAGGGCAAAGAAGAACGACGAAGCGCAGCCATAGCCCTCCACGAGAGACACATCCTCTAAAAGAAGAAACGCACACAGCATACCTCGCCCAAAATAGCGCCTCTCACATACCAGTGCACTCCACATGCCTCAAGCACACTCCAACCACACAAATTCGCCTCCGTCCTGTTTTCCCTTCCTGCTTCTCGTACTCACACCCTACCTAAACATGATTTCCCAGGCCTTCATCATCGCATGCAACATTCTTGCCCACTTTTTACTGCCCATATCGCACTCACTCCATGATATGTGACACTGCTACCTGCGATCCAAAATGATTTGGCACAGGACACTCATGGCCAATAGCAGCGCAAGCAGCCATGGCAGTGGAATATTTGTCCTACTCAACCTGCTGCTGGGCGTGTTGACGTTTGTCGTCTTCTTGAGTACGCGCCGCATCATCCTCGCCCCCTTCCAAGCCATCCTCCTGAACGCCCTAGCATGCGGTATACTTGTCGGTGCTGTCCTGGGTATAATTCTACCGGAAGGGTTTCATGCACAACAAGACGGGAAGGAGGGCTCGGAGGCAAGCGGGATGCCTATATTGGTCGGATATGCGCTGCAAGTGACCCTCGAGAACGTTGGAAGTTTCTTCAATGGACATGGCCACTCTCGCGACCACACGGTCCCATCAAAGCATTCGCCTTTGCCTCATGCGCCTCTTGATGAAGATAGTGACGATGAGGAAGGGGAGGGTGTAGAGCTGGATGGTGGTGTGGAGTATTTGAGGGAAGAGGGGAAAGGCAAATCCCGCGGCAAGGACGTCACCCAGCAGCTTTTCTCCGCTTCGCACATCTCGTCATCTACGAGTGCGGGCCGCTCCATCACCCCTAACAGAGAGATTGTGATTGAGTTGTCGAGTTTGAACGGCGCAGCATCTCCACCCCTTTCTTCGGAAAATCCGACAGCAGCGGCAACAGCAGCAATACGAGAGGAAAGGGAGCGGAGCAGCAGCAGCAGCAGCAGCAGCAGCAGCAGCAGCAGTAGCAGTGTCAGCAACCGGAGCCCTCACCGGCATAATCTACACCAGCATGCTCATCACCACCTTTCTATCGGGAGCGCCGAAGGTCTCGTGGACTTCTCCTCTTCCTCCTCCGCCCCCGTCGCCGCCATAACAGAAATAAAAGGCTGCTGTATTTTCCAACCGAGCTTCGTTGGTCTCCTTATCCATTGTCTTGCGGACGGCATTGCTATAGGAGCCTCTTCATTAGGAAATGCTTCTTTGCTGGGAGCAGTTTTTCTTGCGCTGGTAATACATAAGCTGCCGGTTGCCTTTGCAACTGGCACGTGGGTCACCACGATCACAGCAGCCACAAAACGGCCACCGTACCGTCTGCAGCAGCAGCAGCAGCAGCAGCAGCAGCAGCAGCAGCAGCAAAAAGGGAGATCTGAAGTGTTTTGGTACCACGCCTTGGCGTTCGCATCGGCTTCACCCTTCGCTGCGTTCCTCACGCGCGTCATCCTGCAGCTGCAACGACGACGGCATCAGCAGGACGAGAGCAGCGGCAGCAGCAATATTTTCGTGGGACAAGTTTTATTGTTTTCCGGCGGAACGTTTCTGTATGTAAGTGTGGGGCATATATTGCCTGAGTTGATGCATTCGTCGCAGATGACGAAAGGCCCGATGGGGAGGAGGTGGTTGGTGTTGTTGGTGGTGATAGTCGGAATGTTTGCTGTGCCGTTGCTAGCTGGACTGGCGCCAGAGCATGGTCATTGAGGAAATGTGGATCGAAAGAATGTAGGAAGTGCAGTGTATTTTTTATGAATAGATGTAGTAGATGTGTCAGATTGCTGATAAGGAAATGGCCAAAAAAACTTGGAGATTTCGACTTCAGACTTTGCCGTTTGTTTGTCTGTAGTTCTTGCTATTCAGGTTGACATGTAGTTGTTAAGGATTCTCAAGTTATTTTCTAACTGCAAGTCTCTCTATCTCTTGGTATTCCATTTGTGTGGGGGGGAGTGGGGAGGGGGGAGCACATCCGCCAACGACACGCTTTCCTCCTCATTCTCGTACTTTTTCACACTGTTTTACACTAGAATTTTTTACACAGAGCCTCTTTATTCATGCGTGCCTGGTATCTCCGTATCCCACGTAACCCCCTTCTCTACCTTCCCCCCTCCTCTCGCTCAGTGAAACGGTACTCATCCATGAGACATGGGAAAAGTACCACTGTTATCACTGCTGCCGCTGCCGTCGCTGCTGCTGCTGCTGCTGCTGCCGCCGCCGCTTATATCGCCGAGATACCCTCTATTACCCACCGACGGGCCCGTAGAAGAAGACAAAGATAGCTGTTGGAAGTAGGAGGTGGGAGCGTCACAACTCCCTCCTCCCTTTCCTCCTTCCTCACCTCCTCCTTCTCCTTCTCCTCTCATCGCATGCTCTCTGTAACCACTTGTCATCAATAACGACGACGAGGTGGAGGACAAGGAAGAAGATGGACAGGAAGGTAATGCGCTAGTCACAAATAAAGGAGTCGGCAAGAGAGCCGCGTGCGGAATTAGCGGCGGCGGCGGCGGCGGCGTCTGCTGCTGCTGCTGCTGCAGATTGAAATATTGCTGCTGCTGAAGCTTCAGCAGTTGTTGTTGTTGCTGCTGCTGCTGTTGTTGCTGTTGTTGCTGCTGCTGCTGCTGTAACTGTGCTTCCCTTTCCATTCTCATTGCCTCTTCACTCCTCCAGCGTTGCTGGACATTCAGCTTTTCGTCCATGGCACGATCGACATGTCCTATTTGTTCGTGTAGGATTCTTCTCAAGGCTTCAAGTTGCCCCATGCTCAGGTGAACGAGGGCCTCCGTCGGACTGTATAACATTGATATTTCCAAGGCGATCGCCCCTGCCTCCGGGTATCTTTCCACAAACTCCTCTTCCTGCGGAGTTGAGAGGAGGGGGGCATGTGGGCTAAGGGACAAAGAAGAGGAGGTGGAGGATAAAGGGTAAGTGGTAGCCCCACTGCTGCTATTGCTGCTGCAGCAGCAGCTGCTGTTACTACTGCCGCTACTGCTGCCGCTGCGGCTGATTCCGAGGAAATTAACTTCTTCTTGTTGGTGTTGTTGGACAAAAGCACCTAGACCCAAGTGCTGTAGAACCTTGAACTGGGAGGAGGATAAACAGGGAAAGTGCTGGTTGTTATTGTTGCCTCTGTTGCTGCAGCCCTTCGACCAGGAGGAGGAGGAAGAGGTGGACGAGGTGGAGCTTCCTAATGGGTGATGGTTGGTAGTGCAAACGCTGCTCGTGCATGTGCTGATGCTGCTACTGATGCTGTCGTTATTATCATCAATGCTGTCATCATAGAGCTGTCCTCGCGCTGAAGCAATAGCTGCGGCCAGATCTGAATTCTCCAGCAGCAGGGTGGCTGCAGTCGAAGGAGTAGAAGCGGCAGCAGTAGTAGCAGAGTGAGAGACCAATGGCCATATAGAAGGACCACTGACGTTCTTGTTGCTGCCAATGCAGCCTAATTGCCATGCTGTAGGAGGAGAGGTGGCCGAATGAGCCGAGGGAGAGAAGGAGGGAGAGGCAGAGGCAGCATCGGAAGCAGATATACCCCACGCGCGGGTTGTTTTGGTGGTGGTGGGTGCAGGCTTGGGGACAGAGAATGATTGAGCTGCCTGGGTTTGCCGGTGCTGCTGTTGCCGTTGCTGCTGTTTGAATGCTTTGGAAGAGGCGGGGATGGTTGAGAATGACGTAGAAGAGGTGGAGGACGATAAGATTGCCGTCGTCTTAGAATGAGCGGGCGGTTGTGTAGCCTTGTTATTCGCCTTCTCCTTCTCTGCCTTTTTCTCTTCATGCTGCTGTTGCTGCTGCTGCTTCTTCTTCTCCTCCTCCTTTTCCTTCTCTTTGGCAGCCACGGCTGCTGTTGCGGTTGCCGCTGCCTTCTCAGCTGTCGTCGGTTTCTTCTGCACAACGCTCCATTCGTCTCCAATCGCACATATCCCTTCTTCGCCTACACTGCCCGTGGCCCCACCCCGCACCACCCGCCTCCCTCCATCCGCTCCTTGCACCAGCTCTAGGGAAGTCAAGGAAGATGAATAAGAGGACGTGTCACCCTCTGATGACCTACTTATCTCCTCTTCCTTTTTACAGCCAATGGTGCGGCTCCTGGTGAAAAGGGAGGGACACGCTTTGAACTCCTCTTCGTCTTCAGAGGACGAGGTGGACACCGCACCATCATCGTCCTGCTTCAGATCAGTGCTGCTACTGCTTGGAGTCACTGCCGCCACCGAAGCCGAGGTTGGGACGGTTTTCTTTTTATCTCCTTTGTCCTTTCCCTTCTTCTTCTTTTTTTTCTTCCCGCCTCCTCCCCCTCCTCCTCCTGCTCCTCTCCCACTTCCTCCCTCATCTCCTACACCATCGCACAGCAAGTTTTCTGCCTCCCTCGCGGCTGTCTCTTCGATCATCTTCCATTGGCCTTCCAAATAGTCAAGACACTCTGACCCTTTTCCCGCCCTTGCCAGGTCCAACGCCGTTGATCCCACATCATTCCGTAAGGTGATATTCGCCCCCTTGCCCACCAGGAGCTTCAACAGCCGGACATCACCGATTTTGGCTGCCAGGTGCAAGGCGGTATTACTGCTCTTGTTCTGATGATCCAGACTCTTACAAGAGAATCTTAAGATGCACTCCGCCGCCATGTAATTACCTGTGGAGAAGAAAAACAAGAAGGAGAAAAAGAGAACGGAGAGAAAGGAGGACGGTCAGTTGTGCACGGCAAAAAAAGAGGGGAGTAAGGGGCGCATGGCAGAGATTTACTTACGGGCAAGGACGGCCATCATCAAGGGCGTATCCAGATTCTTATTTGGACTGTCTAGCAAGGTTGTATCACGTTCCATCAACAGCTTGATAACGGCCTCAGACCCATTTTTGGCCGCGAAGTGCATGACAGAATTGCGGGCCATTGTCGTCCGTGCCGTGACGCTGGCATGGTAATCAAGCAAAAGCTGGACCATGTCCACCTTCCCTGTCTGCGCTGCCAACATCAACGGTGTGGCTCCCCCCTGGTCAATCACATCCACATCGGCTTTCCGTTCACCAAGCATCCGACCAAGGTTTCCTTCATTGCCATGCAACACAGCTTCCATTACCCCTCCATGTCGTGCCCGCTTCCCGCTCGTACCTCCTCCCACACCATTTCCCCCTACAGTTCCCCCAGTCTCAGTTGCAGCGATGATATCATCATCACCATACCCATCATCTTCCTCGTCGTAGTGGCCTCCTTCTCCTTTCTCCTTTCCCTCCTCAGCGTCCGCCTCAATCGAGACCTCCTTCCAACGCGAATACTTCTTGCATCGATTAGGCAAATAAGAACTGTCCGCCATCAACATCCCATACACAGCATTATTATCGTATCCATGAGTATCCGATTGATCTCCTCGTTCCCCTCCTCCTCCATTGTAGGATTGGCTGTACGGTAACGGGAGCAGCGAGGATGAGGAAGAAGGGGGTATATATTCCGCCGCCACCGCATTGCAGGACTGCTCCTCCATGAGCTTGCTCTTCATACGGGCGTAGAAACTCCGTGAAGCCGAGGAAGAGGCTTTGCTCAAGCATTTACGGAGGGAGGAAATGGTGGAAGGAGAAGGTTGGCCTCCCTGCAGTAATTTGGCCAGGTCGGCGTTTGACAGCAACGACACAGGCGTGGAGCCCTGGGGCAGAACAACAGATTGGGATTGGTTTGTGGTGCTCGCGGGTGCGACAGGCACAGGACTGACGATCGCTGTGGCGGCCTGATTGGAGCCTGTGTTTGTGCTGGTTAGTAAGGACGAAGAGGAGGACGATGGTGCTGGGGCGGGAGGTCGTGGGAGATGGAAGGTTGGAGGCTCCGACTTGTCCTTGTCTTGAGTCATGATTCCAAAGGCAGGCGAAATTTTGGTCTCTCTTTCCGTGCTAGCCACTGTATGATATGAGGTGAAAGGCGTGGGTGTAGGGTGTGTGAAGTGTGAATAAAAGTCACTGATGGGGAGCAAAATTCCTGATCGTGACACAACGGTTGAGGGAGGAAGTTCTTGGCTTTTTGACAAGATTTTATTCACGCCTTTGACTGATGTTATCAACAAAAACATCTTAGAGACAAGCATGGTGCTCTCATCACCTTCCTGGTGGGGTTGATCCACGCTATAAGAACGCAAGGCGAATGCAATGTCACCGCCTCAATAAATAACCTCCCCATCGACGCCATCCCTTACAGAGCAAGCACCGCCAAGCATGCATATAATCAGGACAAGACCAAGATCGCTATTATCTAGCTTGCTCGTTTTCCTATTTATCGTCACGTTTCCAGTCTGCGCTTTTCTTCCCGTCTATCCCATCCCTGCCCACAACTCTCGCCTCATTCCCATCCACGCCACCGTCGCCGGCACGGGCGTCAATGTCCTCTACTCTGAGCGCTTTCTAGAACACAAAGCACGAGGCTACCATCCGGAAAATCCTTTACGGGTTTCGGTCCCAGCGCAAGTCCTTAAGCACACCCCAGGGATTCATCTAAAGGCGCCCACCACGACTCAAGAGGCGGCGTTGGCCGCAGTCCTGCGAGTCCACGACCCGGCTTACGTGGAGGAAATCAGATCCTTATCCACGCGAGGTGGAGGAAATATCGATGCAGATACGTTTGTCAATGGTGCGACATATGAGGTGTGTTTGTTGGCAGCGACTGCTTGGATGGATTGCGCCAGACAGACCTTGTTTGGGGACGAGGAAGAGGAGGAGGAGGCAGGGTCGCTTGCGGCTACGCCCGTCCGGGTTCCCATCCGACGACCTTCTTTTGCCTTGACTCGGCCACCGGGTCATCATGCAGGACGCTCACAGGCAATGGGCTTCTGCATCTTCAACTTTGCTGTGATTGCCGCCCGGTATGCATTAGACAAGTTGGGTTGCCAACGAGTGGCGATTTTGGATTTGGACGCTCACCACGGGAATGGGAATGAGGAGGCGGTCCGTACAGAACCTTCCATGTGCTATGCATCATTCCACCAGCAAGATTCATTTCCGATGACGGGCCAAGATCCGAGCGATCACGGGCCTCACGGGAATCTGCTCAATGTCCCTATCCGTGCCTACACCGAAATTACATCTTACCTGCCCCTGCTGGACGAGAAGGTCCTTCCCTTCTTAACGGCGTTCGGGCCTGACCTTGTTATTGTCTCGGCGGGCTATGATTGTTTGGTGGACGATCCACTGGCACAGTTGGCCTTGGGTCCCCGGGATTTTGAGGCGGTGGGGGAGAGGCTGTTGAGAGCGTTCGGAAGAGGGAAGATTATGTTTGGATTGGAAGGAGGATACGAGCCGGAGAATGTGGCGGCAGCGATTGTGGCGACGTTGAAACCATTTCTATAGCAGCTGAATGTGGTGGTGATAGATTGAGTGATTAAGGTGGTGGACAAGAGAGGGAGAAGTGACGGGGGCGGTGGCGATGGAGTTGCTCTTGTAGCCGCAGCAACAGCAACAGCAGCAGAGGCCTAGAAGCTACCTTGATGTGTTTAATGACTGATAGAATAGAGCAGTTAAAACAGAAAGTATTTTTCCTACCAAAGCAATTAAATGGAGAGGTGCACACATGCATGTATTATTTTTCGTTTCAAAATCCTGTCTGTACCTTACGTTCTTACTAAACCATACATCCCTTCCCTCCACCTTCTCCCACACACAGAAACATTTATTGAAGGCGCTTCATGGCCAGCCCTCCTCCCTCCCCTTTGGAGAGTGATGATGATCTGCCTATCTGCTGTACTTGTGGAAATGCCTACGGACCTTCCCCAAATCCTCCTTCGACGTGCAAGATTTGCAAAGACGACAGGTATGTATTTTCTGGGTATCCTTTGCATCTGTCTCTTCAGTACATTAAGCAAGCTATGATGGGCAGTCATGGGTCTTATCCCATCAACAAAATTTTGTGGCATAGATCTGTCTTCTATGCTTTTTCCTCCTTGTCATACAGTCACCCATACTTTCCCGAAAACATCATAGGCAATGGCTGTCAGCAACAGGGCCCCAATGGACGAGTCTCCGCGCCCTAGCGGGGGGGGGGCACAAAAATGAGATTGCCCGGGTAGAAACCAATGTGTACAGCATCGTTACTACCCCAAAGATAGGAATAGGACAGCGGTGTCTGTTGGTGCAGTATCCCGGACGTGGAGAAACAAATAATGGGGAAGGAGAGAATGTATTGTGGGATTGTTGTGCTTTCCTGGACCAGTCCACCATTGAGACCGTGAACGCATTGGGTGGGATTTCGAAGATTATTTTGTCACACCCACATTTTCTGGGCTCGTGCATTACGTGGAGCAAGGCTTTTGGAGATGTGCCTATCTTCCTGCATAAGAGCGACAAAGAGTGGATCACCCGGCCTGTTGAGGGCAAAACGTCGCCTTATTTTCTATGGGAGGGAGAGGAGACTTTGAGTTCTTTATGCCCAACCCTTAAGCTCGTGCGCCTGGGCGGTCATTTTCCTTCCTCATCTGTGTTGCTCCTTGAGTCGTCGGCGGAAGACGGGAAGGGTGTCGTGTTCGCAGGCGATACTATTCTGCCTGTACCCCATGGTCGTTGGTGCTCGTTCATGTATAGCTTTCCCAATCTTTTGCCTTTGCCTGCTTTTATCGTAGAGGATATCAAGGCAAAGGTGGAGAAATTGCCTGATTTTGATAGGCTGTACGGCCCTTTTTCAACCTCATCTATATTGGGAAATGCAAAGGAGGCGGTGTTAGAAAGTGCGCAGCGGTATCTGGATTCCTTGGCGGGGAAGTATCACGGCAAGTAAATGGAAGAGAAATGAGAGAGAAAGACAAATATAACGACGAAAGAAGGAAAAGAAAGTTTAAGGTGTGGGATGGAAAGGGGATGAGTGGCCAACGAATAGAAGTGTGAGGAATTTGGGAGAGCAACTTGCAACTTTTTGCCGGGTACAAGGCACAAATGAAACAAGAGAGTTGTTTGAGCATTCATGGATAGCCTTTATTTCATTCTTTGGCGTTTCCAACCCCGTGTAGATGCCTTGAAGTTTACTCTACTTTTTTACAAAGTTAGGCTAATAGGGTGCCCATTTGCCTATCTTGCGGTCTTTTGATTGTCTGCTACACATGTCCATTCATGCTGCAAAATTCTTACTTGTGCTATAATATGTTTTAATTGCCCTCTTTGTCCTCCTAATGATGCAATACTGCAGAGACAGTGTTTGTCGTACTCTTTTCGGTTTTTTTCTATTTTCTCTTTCCTTTCATTTTCTTTCGTATCCCTCGCGTCCTCGATGCTTTTCATCATGTATAGTATGGCTTTGTATATTTCACTGTGAAGGAAATAATGAACTCTTTATTTGCATGGAACCAAGGTTGCCATTTGATTAAGTAAAACGTAGCGCCGCGAGCCAGTTGTGCCTCAAAGGCGGGGTGATTGCGGGAGCTTCCATCTTTGCATCTAATGGTGCTGCTGCTGCTAAAAGGAGTACAGGTGGCCCCGCCACAGGAACGGTGGTAGGGGTAGTAGGTGTCATTGCAGGCGACGGTGCCGTTGAAGTTTGCTGCTGTGGCTGCTGCTGCTGCTGACGCTTTGCTATCTCACTTCTCTTCAAAACCTCTTCCAGTGCCAAGACTAAGTCTTTGTGCTCCCGCAGTTGTCGGATGATATACTGTTCTCGCTTGGTGAAGCTGCTGCTGCAACTACAACTGCTGTTGCTTCTGCCACTAATGCTATTGCTGTGGGTAGTGGTTGTGGGTTTTCTGATGCTGTTCTTCTTGATGCGGTTCTTCTCGGCAATGCTTGTGCTGCTTCCCAAAGCCGAGCAGGAAGGCAACGTGCCCTCCCGCTGCTTTTTTTGTTCTTCATGCTCTTCCTGCTCTCGCAGCTTTCGCTGCTGCTGCCGTTGATGCCATTGCTGCTGCTGATGTTCTTCTTCTTCTTGTCGTTGTTGTTGTTGTTGTTGTTGTTGCTGTTGTTGCTGTTGTTGTTGTTGTTGTTGTTGTTGTTGTTGTTGTTGTTGTTGTTGTTGTTGTTGTTGTTGTTGTTGTTGTGGTTGTGGTTGTTGTTGTTGTTGTTGCTGCTGCTGCTGCTGCTGCTGCTGCTGCTGCTGCCGTTGTTGTTGTTGTTGCTGTTGCTGCGGCTGCTGCTGCTGCTGCTGCTGAGGAGGAGGAGCATTCAAGCTACTGCTACTCCCAGTTCGGGACGACGATGCAAACGAACCCAACGACAGAGAGTGGAGCGCCGTGCCAACTACTAAGCCACCACCACCACGCATCCGCTGATTCAATGGCAAGGGAGGAAAAGACGAGAGTGAGGATGAAAACTGGCTTTCTGTAGGAGAGGAGGCACGCGTCGCTATTTTGTGAGCACTCGCACAACGAGACAAGCCCCGCCCGTGAGGAAAGATGGTCTTGTTCTGCTGAAACTCCTCGTCCTCAACCACGTTACTTAGCAATAACGACATCAGCCCATCCGCGGGAAATGAGGAGGCAGAAAATGGCGAAGTAGCATGCGCCGTTCGCGTCATTGTCGAGTTACTATCATCAATCTTCACAACCAACAACCCCTCAGCCAACACATCACAGTCTAAGTAATGCTTCAGCATTGCCGCCCGCAAAGGGATGTTCCGTTCACTCGGCGCATAAAAAGGTAGCGGCAACAGCTGATCGCGCTGTGTACCGCTTATTACCAACGGTACCTGGGAGAGCCGCGAAGGGTCCACAGGCACCAAGGGAGAAAAATGAAACGAATCATAGGCCAAGAGCAAGGGCGTGCGAGAGCAGACGTATCGTGGCAGTTCTAAAGGAAGATAGACACCTGCAATCTCCTCGGCGGAAGCGAGTTGTCGGCCCTTGGCATCCGTCCAGTCAGTTGCAAAGACAATGAGGGGCCGACGGAGGACGTGAGCGAGAATATAGATGTGGGCGGCTTCCAGGTAGGCGAAGCTATCGTTGCTAGTCCCACCCTTCTTCTCTGGCTGCTGCAGCTGTTGCCTCTGGGGGAACTGCGGCGATTGAGGTGTTTGAAACTGTTGAAGATATTTGTCGTTGTTGCTTCCTGTCGTGGCTGCCAGGCCATCCACCATCATTCCATTCTCTGCTTGCTTTGCCAGGACTGCCCACTCGACGTCAAAAGCTTCCTTCTCTAGCACTACCCCATGCTTCCCCAATTCCTGCTCCCATGATTTGCGAATCAAACGCAGCAAGCGATTTCTGCCTGTTGTCTTTCCTTGTCCTTGGACACTTTCCACCAAAAAAGAGCGTATCGCATTTCGGAGCAACAGCTTCCGATCATGTATTCCCCAACAGCCCAACGAAGCAGCATGCGCCAGACAATTCCCATCACTTTCCGTCCGCAGCGCCACCAACGACGCACATTCCGGGTGCCAATTAATCTTGCCCGCCTTCTCCAAGTTCCGCGTGGGACAAGGATCTAGCAAGCTCTGCAACAAGGTCCTCCGGCTCGTCTGGGATAGACCCTCTAGAAGGGGGAAAAGGGTAAAAGTGGCATGGCAGACCCCATCCCCGAGCACATATGGTCCCTGTGTACAATCCAAAGATGTCAAGGGCCTGTGGAATTCCCCACTCATCTGCGCGGCGCTAGGCTTGGCCAAGGCGAAACGGCTAGGGGTTGGGTTGGTGGAACTGGAGGTGGATGAGGTAGAAGGGTAGAGCTCGGTCGACTCCGCAGAAAGCCCCTTTCCATTCTTTTGTCTCTCGATTGGCACATTAATGACTTGCAATACAGAACGCTCCAGCTCGATTTGTAGGGCCTCGGTTACATCGTCGCCCCCGCGAAAGGATAACGTCCGAGTGAGTCGGCGCGGCGCGGCGTGCTGCGGGGTCGAGGCAGGAGAAGGGTGGAGCATGGAAGGGGCAGAAGTGGACAGATACGATGAAGTACTGCTACCTATACTGTCGGCGCGGGCGTTGGACTTCTCTTTCTTGGCTGAAAGATGAGAGGATGGGGGGAACGTCAGCAAAAGGGAAAGGCACATAAAGAGCTGAAGGGCTTGAGTGAGACTTACCGACACCCAAGTACGATGTCGCTGCATTGGAAATCCGCCCCATATTACAACTTGTCGTAAACTACTTCCACTGTCTGGTCTGTCGTGATGTGCGGGTACGGGAATGCGTGAAAGGGGTGCGTGTCCTTGATGTGACGGGCCTTGCTTTATGATACATTTTGCTAAGGCGGTAGGGACGCGCGCGTTCCAGCTTCTGACAAGCTGCCTCAATTCCTCGTCCTTTTTATCCTTCTCACCCTATGATCAGCAATGTTGTAAGAGCACAAAGCACACCCGCGAACAAATCACGTGCCTGCATGCAGCATGTCTGTCTACTCTACGAGCGAAAAGCCCGCTGGCCTTCTCCTTGTAAAAATAAAATTAACCGAGATAAGATAACGGGGCTTCGCGCCACCATCCCCACTTACCTCCTGGTTGGGCTACGGCGTTTGGGCCATGTGCCCCGGTTCATCCTCGGTCAATACAGCCTCACACCACATTAAAACACAGGATATTCCCACCAGAATATATCTACAAATTTCTTACCCGACCTGTCTATCACTTGAATCCAACTCCCACAAAATCCATACGGAAGCAAACCTACCTTCCTTCCCCTCACAGCCCATCAATCATGGCTAGCAGCACCACTGCTACGGCAGACCCGACCTCTCCCCCGGCACCCCAAACCACGCCTGACCCCACTGCCACGAAGAAAGCTAAGAAGGTTCATATCCTGCCGGCCTCTATGGTGGTGCAATTTCAGGACGCCACGGGGGAACGCACAGGTCCCCAAATCGACATGCCGACGGACTCCACGCCTGCCCAGTTGGAGTTGCTGATCAACGAGCTCCGGAAAGCCACCGGTCCACCCGATGAGCACCAAGGCAAGGTTCCATACTCATGCTATGTCAATGAAGTGGAGGTTTTAGAGAGCCTGCGGGAGACTTTGGAAAGCCAAGGAATTGCGAGCGGCGAAGCTATTGTCACTATCAGCTACCAGCCTCTGGCCGTGTTCAGAGTTCGCCCCGTCGTTCGCTGCACCGACACCATGCCAGGACATACCGAGGCGGTCATCCATGTCTCCTTTTCCCCTGACGGTCGGCGTTTAGCCAGTGGGGGAGGGGATACAACTGTGCGGTTTTGGGACACGGGGACCTGTCTTCCCAAGCATACCTGCCAAGGTCACAGGCATCATGTGTTGTGCACGGCCTGGTCTCCGGATGGCACGCGGTTTGCATCCGCGGACAAGGTGGGGGAAATTCGGCTTTGGGAGCCTGTGACGGGCTCGGCGGTGGGGCAGCCGTTGAAGGGACATAAGCAATACGTCACGTCCTTGGCTTGGGAACCGCTACATTTGAACGATGGAAAGGGGGAGAGGATGGCTTCGAGTAGTAAGGATGGTACGGTCCGAGTATGGAATGTCCGGACTGGTGCTTGTGTGACCACCTTGGCGCAGCATGATAACTCTGTGGAGTGCTGTAAGTGGGGAGGGGAAGGCCTGCTTTACACAGCCTCGCGAGACCGGACCATTAAAGTATGGGCCTTGGACGGCAGAGAAAACGGAGGGGGGTTCGGCAAGTTAATCAAAACGCTGGTCGGACACGGGCATCGAGTCAACACCCTCGCATTAAGCACTGATTATGTCATGCGCACGGGTCCTTTTGACCACACGGGGAAGCTGGCCCATGAGGCAACGACGGCCATGGAGGCAGCCCAAGCAAAATATACTGCCTTTTTGGAAGGGTCGGGAGGGAGAGAAAGGCTTGTATCGGGCTCGGACGATTTTACGTTATTCTTGTGGGATCCTCTGGCGGAGGAGGGGGGGAAGAAGCCTGTTGCTAGGATGACGGGGCACCAGCAGGCGGTGAATCACATTTCGTTCTCGCCTGACGGGAGGTATATTGCGAGTGCCTCGTTTGATAAAAAGGTTAAAATATGGGATGGGAAGACGGGGAGGTTCTTGTCTACGTTGGTAGGGCATGTTGGGGCGGTGTACATGGTGGCTTGGTCCCCTGATAGCCGGCTGTTGGTGAGTGCCAGTAAGGACAGCACTTTGAAGTTGTGGGATGCGGCCAAGGGTGCCAAGGCGAAGGAGACGCTGCCCGGGCATTTTGACGAGGTATATGCGTTAGATTGGGCGCCTAACGGCACGAGTGTGGCCTCTGGGAGTAAGGATCGAACGATAAAGATTTGGAGAGCATAAGCAGGTTTTCAACGGGAGGGCGGGAGTGAGGGGAGATATGAGGGAGATAAATGCGCCGTGCAATACTTAGATGATTGAAACCAAAAGCATTTTATCTTGTGAATAAGTAGATAGGGTGGTGGCATAGTAGAGAATCGATTTATACCAGCTACTAGGACAGCAACATGCTGTACTGGCCCCTGAAACGAGGAGTGAACGAGTGAGACAGAAGATAGACTGCATCCTCTTGCTGTTTCGTAATGTTCCTTGTTTTTAATCTTCCTGATGGTGCTAGCTTTTTTTTCACAGACGTGCCCAAGTTGATTCCACATTCATTCCCCTCCTCCACCTCCCTCACTGTAGTCCACACTTCCTCCGACTCTTTCATCTTTATTTTACTTGTACGGAATAATCTGTATCCTCCTATCCCCCCACTTCTCAAACTGCCGTTCTCGAATAGCACGTTGTGCCTCGTCCGCTGTGGCGAACCGTACCAAGAACACAGACGAGCCCATTCGTCCCCCGCCCGTCTTCTTGTACCACGCCACGCTTGGCTGTCGCATGGTCGTCTCTACCTGCCGAATCCCCTTCGGAGACAATTGAAAATTTCGGAAGAAATAAGCCACCTCATCAATGCCCATGCCTAACGGGACGTGCTGTAACTGAATGCAGCAATCGTCCAATCCTAACTCCGATGCCACTTGAAGTCGCGCTGCCTCTTCCTCCCTCAGCTCCTCCACCTTCATCACCCCGCCTGCCGCATGAATCTGACCAAATCGCACCAGCCGATGTGCTGCCTCACGAGAGGACAGCTCTACTAACCAGGCATTACTAGGGTAGACACCCTTGAAGAGGATTGGGTCCAAGGTCTTGACTTGCCCTCCTTCCAACGCCGTCGTCACGGCGGCCTTTATGTCGTCCCTATTTGCAAGCCGAGAATTGGACGACAGCTTCACCACGCGCCCAAGCTCACTCTTAATACTGCTGGGAGGTGTGCTAGCGGTGGCTGCTGCAGTGGCGGAGGAAAAAGAAGCGGCGGTCGACGTTGTGCTATTCGTGAAGCATGGAGCAAAGGGGAGGAGGTTTTGGCCTGTGGTGCCGGGACCGCTACTTCTTCTCCGGACCAGGCCTTGGAGCAGGCGGCTGCCACCCCAGAAATGCGAGGAAGCGGACATAGTAGAGGGCTATGGGTTGCGTGGTGTTCTTGTGTTGGATGTGTGAGTGAGTTAGATACTCAAGAAAGATGGCTGGGGCTGGGGGAGGAATAAGGCGGGAGATGTGTCTTCAAAGGACCCTCGATAAAGCTACATTTCCATCTCTTTTTCTTCTTATATGCCCACTGTCACTATCGCGTGGCGACGAATTTGCATGTGTTGTACGTTTAAGACTCACTCCACCCCATCTCTCCCATTCATTCATCACCAAATCAAGACGCGCGGCGAGCGCGGAACGGTCTTCTTCGAACCGGTGTCCTCTCCAACGACTGCCGCAACTCTTCATCACTACCCATACCCCATACATCCAGCCACCGACAGGAGGAGGAGCGGCATCATGCTGTCGGCTTCATCCCCTGTTTCTCCCGCGGGCAGAGCCGACAACACTTTTCCGGGGAGTAAGACACCACTTCATTCCAAGAGTTGGGGGAGCGGGGCAAGCCGCAGCTGCCGCAGCACCACTTCTACCCACCACCAGGGCACCGGCAGCTCATTAGCGCCGTTTAAAGCTGCCAAGGCCTGCTTTGAAGCGGAGCGCGCGCCCTTGCCAAAAGACATCGAGGGATTGCGAAGGATGCTTCAGCAAAAGGACACGGACCATACACGGCAAGTCGCCCGAGCAGTCGAGATGGAACAGGCGCTGCGATCCCAGGTACAACTGTACAAGAGCAAGTTAGAGAAAGCCTTGGCAGGGAAGAAGCAGATGGAGGTGGTGGTTGGCAAGCAAAAGTGTGGCCAGGCGTGTAGTGGTGGCGGCAAGGACGATGCCCGTGTAAAGCGTTGGCATCAGGAGCGGGAGGCAAGCGAGCAGGAGAAAGAGGTGTTGCGGTCCTCCATTAGTAGCTTGGAGATGCGGTGTGTGAAACTGGAGGAGGAGAAGGCGGAAGTGGAGAAAGAGGCGCAAGAGTGCTTAGATCGAGCAGGGAGGGAAATTGAAGAATTAAGAGCACGGGAGGAGGAGCTGAAGCAATGGCTGGAAACGACGGGTTTGGAGCGAGCAGCGATGGTAGAGTTGCTAAGGAATGGAAGTCAGCAGTGCCGGGCTGTTTTGGCGGCCGCAGAGCTGGGAGGAAGGGTTGAAGGGGAAGGGTCGAGAACAACGACCGCTGGTAGTGGGGTGGGTGCCGGGAGGTCTCTCGTAACGGTGGCGCAACGAAGGGTGCATCTGGAGAAGGTCAAGAGCTTGCAGAAGGAGTTCGTGGAGATGCTGGGCAGGTTGGAAGAAATACCATGTCTCGCAGAAGATGCCCCTTCGATGCCGGAGCGGTTTTGTCGTGACGAAAAGATGGAGCAGCAGCAGCAGCAAGGACAGAGAGCAAGGCGCTTTGCGGAAGAGGAGGAAGAAGATGAGGAGGACGAGGAAGAGGTGAAGGAAGGGAAGAGGATGTTAAAGGAGAGAAGTGCCAAGTACGAGGCATCTCAACGCGAAAAATCAGCACTACAAGCCGAGCTCGCGCAACTGAAAGGGGGTCCCACCACCAAGAAGGAGCAGCAGCAGCAGCAGCAGCAGTTCCCTTCCCAGGCCGAGTTGTTGGAAAGGGATAACAGATTGATGCATGATCGGCTCGAAGGGGTTTTGTCCGGTGCTCTCTCTCGTTCACTTCGAGCAGAACAAGGAGGAGAAGAAGATCAAGAAGAAGATCGAGGAGGAGTAGGAGTAGGAGATGAAGGAGGAGGAAGGTTACCTGTTTTGGAAGAAGCTGAAAAGCTCTTGACGCAGGCAGCTAGTCGTTTCTATGCTTTGGCAACCCGGTTGCAAGAAAAGGAGGAGGAGGAGAAGGAGAAGGAGAAGGAGAAGGAGGGGGCCGGAACGGGGAGGGAGGGACGGAGGGAGGGCGGAAGTGGGTTGGTGCCGATGGTGCAAGCGTTTGGACGGGAGTTGGCTCATCTTCGTCGACTACTGACGGCGTCTGAACACCTCGCACTCAATCACCAGGAAGAGCGGGAATGCATCGCCTTTTTCTTCGAGGAAGCTTTTGGGGTTGAAGGGGGGCTGCCCCCTTTGACAAAGCCAGGACGCAGCACCTCGTCCTCCCTCCCTTCATCCCTTCACGCCTTACAGAATATGTTGGTTGCTTGTCAGGAGGTAGTGGAAGGCTGGAAGGCACGCCCCCTCCCTCCCTCGGGCCCTCCCTCCCCCAGCAAGAAAGAACGGCAGTTGCAAGAGCGATTAACCGCGCTTCGGAAAGCTGTAGAGATCATAGTCCCTCCTTCCAGCCCTCCCCTTCCCAGCGACCTTCTTGCCTTGGCCGTCAAGGAAAAGTGGCTAGGCATATGTAAGGCCGCAGGGGAGGGGAGAAGGCTGCAGAAAGAGAAAAATCAGCTTGCAGCAGCTGTAGAGAAGATGAAGGAAGAGACAAAAGCAACCTTTGGGGAGTTGAAAGCAATGAGTGAAGCTCGGGATAAGCAATTGGTCGGGGAGGTCTCGGCGCTCCGAGAAGCTGTGATGGTGGCTTTGGTGGAGATGGGTGCGGAACGGCCCTCTTTGTCCTCTTCCTCCTCTTCTAAGGCATCTTCGCCGTCCTCCTCCTCTTTCTCCTCCTCCTCCTCCTCCTCAACCTCCAAGCAGTTGGCGCATGCATTGATGCAGGCCCTCTCGGCGAGCAAGGCACGTTTAATGGAAGAGAATAAACGTCTGCGGCAGCAGGATGAAGATGAGGAAAAAGATAAGGAGCAGGGCGGCCATGCAAGAGAGAGGCAGACTCAGGAAACGACGATGACGACGACAGCCACGAGCTTCACCCTGGTGCAGCTTCTCGAAGAAATTTATCATTCTGCGCACGCCACGCGGCAGCATTCCTACATTCTACAAATGCGTGTGGCGGAGATGGAGGCAAGGAGAGAGGAGAAGGAGGAGGAGCTCCAGAGGCTTGTGGGCCAGATGGAAGGCTTGAGTCGGATAGAAGAGGCCGTAGGGGAGGTCGTCGAGGAGTTGTGGCATCACCCGCAGGTGGGATTATTGCTTGCCGGGAACGGTAACAGCATCAAGAATAATAGTAGCAGCAGCAACGGTCTTATGAAGAGAAAGCAGCGGGGTAAGAAGAGGGGCGGGAAGAAGGAGGGGGCAGAGGATATGGCTGCACGTTTGCGGCATGTGGTGATGGCGCTGACAAGAGAGTTGGACGGACGGGGAAAGGATTTAGAGAGAATCTGGGGGGAGGCAATGGCGAATGAGGGGACACATCAGGCAGCGATGGAGGAGGTGGAGCAAGAGGTGCGATTGTTGAGGAAGGTGCTGCAAGTGTATGAAGAAGCTTTGTACGGCGCCCTTACTTTTCCTTCTCCGTTTGTGGAGGAAGAAGAGGGGGGGAAGATAGAAGGGACAGAAAAAGCGAAGAAAAAGAAGAAGACAATGCAGGGTAGTAGTAGTGGGGTGTCTGTGAGTGGAGTGGGAGGGGCGCATGCTGCGGTGGTGAAAGGGAACGACTTGGCCCGCCGACTGAAGGAGCACGTGGAAGGGTTGCGAGCACAAGTGGAAGAGAAGATGGAGGAATGTTGTGAAATTGAAGAGGCAAGGGGGGTGGAGAGGCGGGAGATATGGGAGGAGATGGTGCGGTGGAAGGAGAAGGCAGGGTTGTACTTGCGGTTGTTGACGTCCTTGGAGGAGGCGGCACGGAGTGTGGTGCTGGTAGGGGTGGGAGAAAGGGGGAAGACGGCCGCAGAGGATGATAAACATAAATTAAATAATCAGAAGAAAAGAGCGGAAGGAGCGGACGAGGCGATGAGTGCAATCTCTCCGTTGGGATTGGAGGTGGCGCTGGAGCTGGAGCAGGGGAGGGGGATGGAGAGTATCAGGGCGTTGTGTGTGCGACTGCTAGAATACGGTGCGCTGGCGAGGGGGGCAAGGGGTGAGGCCCGTCAGGAGGTGGGACGGTTGGAGGAGCTGTTGGCAGTGAAGGAGAAGGAGGGGAGGAGGTTGCGGGAGACCTTGAAAAGGCAGAGTGTGGAGCTGGTGGGGTTGAGGGAGAAGGTGCGGGCGTCTTATGATGAGGTGACGGTGTGGAAGGAGAGGCTTATTGGGCAAGAGGCGGATGTGTCGACGTTGGTTTCGAGCTTGAGTCGCGTGTCGGAAAAGTTGACGCATTTAAGGTCGCAGGGGGGGGTGATAATTCCGGAGGGAAATGAGTGGGGAGGTGAGGTGGATGAAAGTGGTGATGGTAGTGATGTGTTGGAGAGGAGCGACTGGAAAAGACTGCGTGCTTCGCAACTGCAAGGGGAGGAGGCTGACGAGCAGTCGCAGCAGCAGCAGCAGCAGTATGACCGAGAACACCAGCAACGGATGCGGCAGCTGCATGAGGAGCAGAAGCAAGAAGTGTGTCGTTTGCAAACCATGGCGGAGGAGCAGGCGAAGACCATCGAGGCCCTTGCGGCGCGGAATGCTTTGCTTGAGGAGGAAGGACAAGAGGGCTGGCCGGAGGAATTTGAGCATATTAAGTCGGCGAAGAAAGCGGTGGAACAGGAGCTTCATATTCTAAGGCGCGGTTTGGCGGCAAGGGAGAAGGAGTGGGCGGCTACTTTGAATGCGGTCAACAAAGAGAGGGAGAGGTTGCAGCGGAAGTGTGGAAAGCAGGAGCAAGCGGTGCAGGCTTTGGCAGAGCAATTGGATCAGAGCCGTGGTGGATCGAATGTCGGTGTTCTTCACGTGCGAGGGGAGGAGAGGGAAGAGAAGATGGAGGCAGAGGATGGAATGTGAATGATTGATAGGAAACAATCTTTACACATTCATGAGTGAGTGTGTGCCTGTGTGTACTCATCAGCTTTTGGATGTGGCAACAAAAAGTATGCATGTGTATGTTTTGTAATTCGAAAGAAACGATTATAATGTGCTTTAAGACATTTTTTTGGTTTTCACTTTATTCTTCATCTTTTGCGTCGACTTGGTGGAATTTTCTATGCTTATCCCTCTCACACTGTCGGTCGCATGCACTCTTTCATGATTCTATCACATACTTGAATAATTCAGGAAACTCGGTGGGACTAGGGCTGGTATTCCGCAAGACGAATTATTTCGTCAATCAGTGAATTTTAAAAAAAACATTACGCGTTCATTCTGCCAAAACCAGCCTGACCCCTTCCACCAGCCGTCCCGCCTTCCCTCCCTCCCTCGTTCTAGTACTACCTTAAATATACTAAATATATATGGTCTACATAAGAGCCTGATATACATTAATCTATATGGCCTATATGGGAACCTGACTCACGTCGCAATAGTAGGATTGGGGCAAGTCAGGCCGGCCCGGCTCATTTGCAAAATAGCACCGGCTGTCCAAATCCCCGACAGCCTGAGAAGTCCAGCAAATGTAACTACATAGATGCGAAGCAATCACCCCCTTGGTCGAAGGAATGATGCGCCTAATGTTGGAGACTTCGTTCCACTTCTTTGGATTCGGCATTTCTTCGGCATAGAAGGGGACTTGGTTGTGCGGGCGAATGTAATGGTAGAAATACCCAAAGGGACCCGTGGACAGGATGTCGCATCCAGGATAAGGCTCGCAGGTGTATTGCGCAGTAATGTCGCCTGCCGTGTACATGTGCGAGTGCGGCTCATTCCCGCGACCTAGAAAAATAATATGTCGGCTATTGACGGTCTTGCGGAACACCTCGGCAAACTCGATGTCTCCAGTGTTGGGGCCCCCAAATCCCACCACGTCCACGCGCATATTGTGTTGCATGTTGTTCTCCAATCGCAACCCGATCATATTCGCCAATCCTGCCCCTAAGCTGTGGCCCGTTACCAAGACGTGTGTGGGCTTTTTTAATTCGACTTCTTCCTCCAGTCCCTTATAAAAATCGATGAATACAGAGTACATGCCTTCGTGTGTCTTGCCTGGGAACAGGTTCTCCGGATCATACGCCCACTTGTACTGAAAGTCCTTGAACCACTCCTCCGTCCAAATCGTACCACGAATCACAATCATCATCCGGTCACCTTTCATCATGGAAACTGCTATAGGTGACTGGCGTCCCTTAAGCTCAATCCGGTTGATGTTTCGCGGTTTGAGATAATTGACCATGTACCAGCGCTCCTGATCCCAGTCGTCTACGAGTCTTGGCAGGCTATATTGCATGTTGCTCCTCTCGTATTCAAAGGCAATAGAGTACATGAGTAAGATCAGTCGGTAGCAGTAGTAGTAAGTGGGGCGCTCGGCGTAGACGGTAGTTCGGTCCACTTGGCGCGGTGGATTCGGTCGATTATCGGCGAGGATCTGCGGCAGGAGACCGTTCGGGTTCAGGGGTCGCGTGGTACTGGCAGTCTTGCTAAAATCTACCCAAAAAGCAGTCAAGACTGTGGGTAGTAAGCGGGATGGGAGAGAGAACGGGTTCGAATAGAAAAGCGTTCTGTTTGTGAGTTGGCAATTGAGACTCCTTAAGAAGAAATAGAAAATAGCTGAGGCCTGTAAGCAGCTTCCTCACCAGCAGCACCAACACCCGCTCATCGATCGATAAAGAGGTGAAAGATGAGCGAGAAACAAGTAAATCGACAATTTTTATCCTACTATGAAATCCACTCAACCTTACCATCTTTGCAGAGTCGGATAAAGTGGCAGCCAAAGTGGGCGTTTATGTTGAGGTTGTCAAAGACAGGGCAGCCCGGAAACCATGGGTCATGATTCTGGGGCGTGACATGACTTTCATTGTAGACCATGAATGGCTCCAGAAGCCGGAAACCCCACTCTCCCGCCAGGGCCTCGTCTATGAGTTGTTGCATGAGAGTTTTCGTTAGAAGAACGCGCTGCCAACACCCGTGACCCTCCGCTGGGCATGACCATTCCACCAGTCAGTACGCACCGAGTTTGAGCTCCCGAGTTCCCCCTTCGGGCGTAACCTCTAGATGGAAAGGAGGGAAAGGCGGTCGTGAGAATATTTTAATGGCCCAGGCGCAAGTGAGAACCCACAATCGACGGTACGCCCGGAAAAAGTTAACACAACGAAGCGCCGCCTTCGGCAACCACCCAGACCCACATATTCCATAAGCCCTTACCGGCATCAAAAGGGCGGTGTGGTTGGTGTAGGGCCGCTGTGCCACCGACGGCGCTCATCACGAGCGTGGCCGCGAAGCAGAGCCGCCTTCTCCTCGAGGCCCGCGACGCTCTACCTGGCCTGCTGCTGATGGTTAGGGTCATGGTCCTGTGAATACAAACAGGTACCGGACCGCAACGCTTATTACCCGCAAGACTAGGGAATTCCTCCCGCCACGTTTCGGGCTCAAAGTGGCGCGCCTGCAGATTGGGAAAAAGGGTGGAGGTAAGTGCCGTGTGCAGAGGAATGCGTTGCTGCATTTCTGGCGATGAGATGTCTCGCTGTGCGAAGACTTCAGGAAAGCCTTGTCTGCGGCTGCATCCACTGAACCATGCAACATTGCCGCAGCTTCATGACCCGGTCAGGAGAAGATAGTGTGTCTACGCATCGCATTGGTGGGGGCAGTGCCTGGCTCAAACTCACGATGCGATTTCAAACTCTTGGAGGAGGACTGAAAGTGGGTGAGTGCTGCTTTTCCGCCACCTCCGAGAGTCTACGAGTAACTTCCTCGACTGTTCTTGTACGTCACCTGTTTGTGTGCACGTGCCCTTTCATGATCCTCACTCAAACTCACACCTGCCCATCTACCAGGCGTTTTCACCACTGTTACCGCCGCCGCCCTTCCCGATCCTTCGGCCCGCCTGAAAATGACGCCCAACACTTCCGTCTTCCAAGACCTCCGCGCCGCCGCAGCCGACCTCCTGGCGGAGCAGCAGCAGCAGCAGCCGCCCGAGACTAGAGGCGCCGTCCACATCGACCACCAGGCCCTGGATCGACTGGCAGCCCGCTTGTCTCTTCGTGAAGTCCGTTCTAAAGTGAACAGGGTGGGGCTGCCGCTCAAGTTCGCTCGGCCGATGGATGAACTCAATTTCCACGCCATGCTGGCGTTGCTAAGCTTTGGAGGGGCGTACGACGGCGGCAACGCGGAGCACCCACGGATGCTGGCAGAATCGGCCCGAGACACGGTCCTCTTTGGTCTCATTGGTCTGCATCTGAGCAAGGCCGACATGCATGCGGGATTTCTTCTGACGGTGACGCGCTCGGACGTGTCCAGTTACTTTGGGATCGACGGCATGGTGAGTGTTCCTCACGAGAGCATGCCTGCCATCCACGTAGAGCGTCCTGGGCCGCTCTGTCAGTTTGTCAATGACTTGGTCTGGATGATGAATCAGGTGGGGGAGCGCTTAAAGGAGCTGGGGGAGCCTGACCTGGCTCATTTCATCTTGAGTTCTATGCGGGGGGAGGGTGTTCCTACAGCCGCTCGCCTGGTGACGGCATTGGACGTAGCCTTTCCCACCACCTTCGGCGCGCCTTTGCCTCTGCCTCGGCTGCTTAAAACGAAAAACGATGACAAGGGTTTTGTGTGTCACAAAAAGTCCTTGATGCTCGTCAGCGAGCTGTACCATCGTCTCCGCCACACTTTTTCGGATTTGGCCTTCCAAGACTTTACCCAAGCTCCGGGGTACGTCACACCTGCCATTATCACCCACCTTATCCGCCTCGGTGTGCTTCATCCTACCCGCAGCCAGGACGAAGACGACAAGGCGGACGCAGCAGCTGGGGCGTCTATGATGGGGAAGCCTGACAGGGTAGCGCCTTTGACGGCGGCGGCTATTTTGGCTGTGGATGGGTTGGCGCTACGGTTAGCAGAGGGAGCGACGGAACGAGAAGGTGGTGGAAGTGGGCATCCGGACGCATCAGAGGTGCTGGCACCGCTGGATTTAAGTTATTATTTGGATGATATCTGGTCGAAGGAGGATGGGCAAGAGCAAGTGCAGCGGCAGCAGCAGCAGCAAGTGAAGAGGGAAGACGCGGAGCAATTGACACCGAAAGGGGAGGAGCAAGAGCCGCAGACGACGCAACAACAGAAAGGAGTGGTGGGGGGATTGAATGCACTTACGTTTGTACCTCCGCAAGGGCAGACAGTTATGTAGTCCCGGCGAAAACAAAAACACATGCATAGACAACATTAAAAGAGGAAGGACTTACAATAACAAGACCATCACACAATCGTTCTAGATGTGTCACGCGACAATCATGAATTATTTATATATAATGCACATACTTCGATTTTATTCTGGCGAGGTCGCCGTTCTTTGATTTATCTTACACTCCTTGCTCTAGCAACTACAAGGAGAAAATGAGTGGAACCTATTTCAATCTTTAACCATCTCTCTCTCTCTCTCTCTCTCTCACACACACACACACACACACACACACACTACCACTCACACTCACACTTTAACATATATACACACACAATCAATCAATTTGCAAACATTCCGACTATTTAATCACCTTGCCATCCACCCCCCACCCACTCATGCTACCCCAACTTCACCACCTTCAAACGCTTCTTTTTCTGAGGCGGCACAAATGTAAGTCCTCCGAGTGGCCTTTTCCCATTCTTCACCTGCATAGTCGGTTTGTACTTTATCAGCTTCCGAATTTTTTCAGTGTTACCTGGAGGAGGCTTCCCCTTCCTCGCTTCCGCCTCGATCGTCACCGCATCTCCCAGCATCTCTTCAACCCCCCTCGTCCGCCGCTTCTTCGACTCGTGGTCTTCCGCCAAGGCCAAAGCTCGCTTCCCAATCCACTCTCTTCGGTGTTTTTCGTACTCGAGCGAGAATATGTACACATGCCTCCAAGAGTGTGCTTCCAATGCCCGCGCTCCCACTCGGGCCGGGCTCATGGGGTCGTCGCTCCTCTCCCCTTCCTTGTCATCACCCTTCTCCTCTTCCTTTTCCCTTGCCTCTCTTTCTTCTTGATGTATCAATGCCTTCCACTGTCGCCGAAGTTTGATCGCCGCCTGTATCACCTCTTCCGACACCACCACGTCACCGCCCGCCCTTCCCCCAAGCATCCGCACGGCATCCCCCACCCCCCACGCGTCCGTCAAAAGCTGCCTTGACATCGGTATATGTCTCAAATCCCGCAACAAATGAAGAACTGCTGCGTTTGCCTGATCCTCATTCTGATGCTGTTGCTTTGTCGGTATCTTCGCCGTGCTGCTGCGGCTGCTGGTGCTGCCGCTCCTCCCCCTGCTGCTATTCCACATGTTGCTCTCGGAATTCCTTGGTGGCCCATCTCTCATGCTCTTCGTTTCCATTTTGGGGCTGGAGTTAACACCAGTCGTGCTGCTATCCTTGTTCTCCCTTTTCTCCTTTCTCTCATTGTCTTCCTCATTGGTGCGTCTGTAGCTGCTTTTGTCCTTCTTGCTGCTCTTAGCTTGAAGCGTGTCCTTCTCTCCCTTTATCTCCTCCTTGGTCACGCAATAACTCCCCTTCCCCCCCCTCCCCTTCCTACCTGTCGTAACGCTCTCTCCAGTTCTAAGCTCATCGTTCCGTTGACCTTTGTGCTTCTCCTCTGCCGCCACTAGTGCCACCTTCCGAGTAATCGACGCCGCTATCCACTCTTCCAAGGCCTTCTTCAGCTCCATAACCCGGCTGAGAAGAATTTTATATGGCATGGTAATTGGCGTGGTTGGACTGAGGGTCAATTCACAGACTGTCCGCCAGTACAGTTCATCCACCTCGGGAACGTCGAGGCATGGCATGATTTGAACTACTCTGAGCATGGTGTCGGCGGCCTGCACCCAAGCGTGCGAATGGCAGTTCCGCAAGATGCGGAGGAAGAGATCAATGGGAATGATGCGGTACTGGTTACGACTGTATGCAAAGACTTCCAAGTGCCGTGCCAGAGTCTTCACGCAAGTGTCCAGCAGTCCCAAGGGTTGGTAACTTCGCGCCTCGTCATCCTGTTCATCCTTCTCCTTCGTCAGCGCAAGTAGCGGCTGGGTTTCGACCGTTGACATAGTTTGCTTGACAGTCCTGTGTGTTGTAAATTGGATTTAGTTTAAACCAACGTGGAGCCGGTGCACGCTTCATGCCACAGAGGGAAGCATGGTTGCACGCGATAATTTTAGAATTCAAAATGCAAAGCCGTTTCCCTCTTCTTCTCTATTTATTTTTACTTTTAATCATTTTATTTTGATATTTTTCTTTTGAGAGATCGATATTGGCCCTAATAACGCAACAGACAGGCCAATCTTACTTTATATAGACTGTTAGAAACCAAGGGACCGCTTCATTAAAATGGAAATATCCCTATGTGGACTCTCGCTGAAGAAAAATCGGCGGTATGGAGGCACTGCAGTGTAAATCCTCCTCCACGTATGACAAACCAGACCCATGTGCAAACATTTGCCGTGTAGCCTCAGCTACAGGTAAGTCCCTCGGCAAGCCCACAGGCATTCTCCCCACAGGTTTAACATGGCCCAACAGTACATCCGCAATCCCATATCCTCCCTCGGTGCCGGGCAGCCACGCATGCAACAATGCATCTGTCCCTGCCCAATCATCGCGGGCAAGAAGTGGACGGCCTGCCAGCTGCACTACTACAACAGGAATACCCTTATGGGTGACGGCATCCAGCACTTGCTGGTCCTCCTCGGACAGCGCCAAATCTTTACGATCTCCGAACCACTCGGCGTACGGTGGATCCTCTGATACCACACACAGGACCACCTGGTGAAGGGTTGCATCCAATCCCTTGCCATACACGTCATAGGTCACCCTGGTTCTGGGCAGTGCCTTCGTTAGAGCCTTCATGATGGGAGTACCCTCAGTGGTGGCTCCACTCGCGCCCTGCCAGGATGTGGACCAGCCACCGCACGTCAAACCCAAATCGTTTGCGCCTTTACCGCACACAAAAAGATGCTTCAACGAAACCCCCTTCAGCGGCAACACGCCCGCCTTGTTCTTCAGCAAGACCACTGATTGCTGTACTGCCCTACGGGCCAAGGCAAGGTGGGCAGGGCATCGTATTTGCGGTAACAACGCTCGGTTTGAAAGTGGGGCTGTGGGAGATGCAAAGAGCCCCAGCTGGTACTTGAGACGCAAGACACGGGCACAAGCCTCGTCAATACGGGCGGGAAGGAGGAGACCGACGGCAAGAGCCTCGTGGATGTGGTCTGCGTAGGCGTTGTAATGCTCCGGAATCATAATCATGTCCACTCCCGCGTTGATGCATAACGCCAACTTCTCTACCGGTGTGCTCCCCTCCCGAAGTTGGTCATGTCCTGCCCAATCTGATACCACCAAGCCCTTGAACCCCATCTGCTGTCGCAGCACCCCTTCAATAAGCTCTCGGTGGGCATGCATCTGCTTCCCGTGCACGCTACTAAACGAAACCATAATGCTCATCACTCCCGCCTTGACTGCCGCCACATATGGCCTCAAATGTTCTTTGAACTCCTCTTCATTCAATCGCACGTCGCCTCTATCCAAAAGCTTTTCCGCCATTTGCCCTGTTCCGAAGGCTACCCCGCCATCACCAACATAATGCTTTGCACATGCCGCCACCGTACCCGAAACCCGGGTCCCCCACATATCGATCGCCGCGCCTTGTAGCCCCTTGATATGTGCAACACCATTAGCAGTTACGGCCTCGGCGTCATCCCCAAAGCTCTCGTATGTTCGTCCCCACCTGCAATCTCCCACCACCGCTACGCACGGCGCAAACGCCCAAAACACCCCGGTACAAGACGTCTCAATCGCCGTGGCCCTCGCGACAGCCTCCACCAAAGATGGGTTATTTGCAGCTCCCAAACCGATGTTGTGGGGGAATAGCGTGGTACCCTTAGATAAGCTCATGCCGTGCACCGCATCGCCGCCGTAAAGCAAGGGAATGCCAAGTCTTGATTTTAGGGCGTACTGCTGGTAGTCGTCAATCATGTCGCAAAAGCCCAAGGGAGAGTTTTCAAAGGGCTGCCCACTGCCGCCACTTATCACACTCCCAATACCCTTGGTGCTGAGGTCGTACTTGTCCTTGACGTAGGCCTTGTCCTGTGTTGTGTGTTTTGGAAGGGTTAGGTTAGAGGGAGAAGTCATCCAATCAGAGGAAATTCAACAGTGTCAAAAAGTATATCTCTTTCCCTTGCAGCCTTTATTAGGCATCTCTCTACGCCCGCCATCCCATCTTCCACCCTGTGTGCTTGGTAACTTACAATTTGTCCCATTTGCATGCATTTCTCTTCGACCGTCATCTGCGCCAGGAGTTGCCGAATGTGCTCTTCGCATGCCTCCTGCTGCTGCATCTTTATCTTGGCACAGTCATCTGCCATTTTGGGCGTAAATTTACTCCTGAGGATCCCTAAGTGGGTTTTGGGGACGTGGGAGTGGTGGGAAGATGTGTGAGGATGGGAAGTCAACGTTGGCCCATGCCATCGTTCTTTTTGCGGGAAGGCTGGAGAGACTGGCCTCCAGCCGAGTGGCTACACATAGACCAAAATACATGGTCTTCTGGCTACAAACATGAGCGATAGAGGAAAGCGGACAAATTTGTGCGAGACTCGGCAAGGGCCATCATCGTGCCTTCACAAACAGTCAGGCAAGCAAAAACACGGCAAACAAGCCAACGGGCGACAAGGCGGGCGGATTCAAATTTCGCATCCTCAAGTCATCGCAGACAGAAATTACATCACTTGCTTTACCCCTTCCTCTAGTATGCAGACAGTCATACATTACCCCATTTTCCATCCACGTCCTTAGAAGCTATCTGCTTGTACCCCTGAGGATCTGACTCCCCACCAAGACAACTCCTTCCCCTTTCTTGGCTTCATCACAGAACTTCTCTTCCTTAACACGACGCCCACACCACAAGATCTTACACAGAGACTACCTCCCCTTTAGCCTGCCCGAAAAACCTTGGCGGCGTCCATCTGTTATGGCGCCACGCTCTGTCGTGCTGACCACGAGAGTGATCTTGGCTGTCTTCTTTATGAACGCATTCATTGTGGGCACTCTTCACTATCGCCACGCGGTCCAGCACGAGGACGGTACCCCGGTTCTTTACAATACCCTGTCCGCCGACGAATTACCGCCTGGTGTTGCTAACTTGCGGGGAACGAGGACAAGCACATTACAGGACGATTCAAAGCAGTTGCGGCAAAACGACTTCACGGCCGACCGCGGCCCGCGCACACGACGCTATTTGGTCGTTATCCCCTTGATAGGCCTGAAGGTTGATGATAGGGCCAGCCATGAGTCGGAGCGCCTGACGCTTAAAGCCTGGGATGCCTTGGCCAACCATATATCGTCCCTAAGGGATGAAGAGCATGAAATTGAGCTGCGGGTGGTGGGTATGGTGGAAAATACCGCACATTGTGACTCACGCCTCTTTGGTCCGTCGGCGGACCTCTTGTCGTCGGGCGCCGCCTCGTGCGTGACTTTGGATTTGTCCTGCGGACACCCCGACTTTGATGGTGTTCTTACAATGGACTGCATCTTAAATATGTCACTTGAAATTGGCGAGGTCTGGGAGGCAGACGTGTATATCCTGGCGAATGGTGATGTGGTCTTCACCCCTACTCTGACCGAGGCTATAGACTTTGCCTTGGACACGTTTGGGGACGGGAAATCATTAGCAACATCACCACCACATTTTCCAATTACAGCATCGTTGTCTATGAGGGAGGTCGAGAAAAGCGTGACTGAGGCGAAAAAGAAAATCGAACCGCCTCCGGTATCTTCAACCTCCTCCGCCACCTCTTCATTCTCCACTCTCTCGACATCTCTCCCAACACAGCCCTCCCACGGCTTTGTCATGGTCGGGCGCCGGATGGACTTGAGCGTCGCGCTCCCCAAAAATACCGACGATCCTCCTTTAACCGAAGATGACTTGCTGCACAGCGACATCAAAGTACGGCTGCATCCAGCTACGGGCATCGACTACTTCGCCTTCACCCCCAACATCATTCCCCGCACATTCCCCCCCTACCTCGTTGGCCGCTGGCGGTGGGACAACGCCTTACTTATTCACTTCCTGTCATCAAATGCTGCGAGTATCGATGCCTCAGAGGTGGTGCACGCGCTGCACATTGGCATGGGCTCCTTCGATTCTGCCTCTCACGCCGCGCGGCCCGGAGGGCAGTACAACGATGATATTGCCACCAACATGACAGGGTCTAGGCTTACTTTGGGGCGGATCGATTTCACCAAGTATATTTTGAAGCAGCGAGAGATGACGGAGGAGGAGAAGGAGGAGGCCAAGAGGCAGCAGCATCGGTTGTCGTTGGAGGTGGAACGAAGGTCGCAGCCCTTGGGAGAGGCGCAGCTGGCGGCGTTGAGGGTGACGGATAAAAGCAGTTTTGCGGATGACAATAGTGGTGACCAACAGCGGCAGCAGCAAACGAAGGTGAAAGGAGGCACAACGGTCTTCCTTCTTCCCGTCCAAGCAGGTGAGAAGGCCCTCGCCCTCGAGTGGGTGCGCTGGGCACGAGGCATGAAGATAGACAATTATCTCCTCCTCGCAGCCGATAGATCTGAGGCTTTGGCACTTGAGTGTATCCTTGCAAAGAACACCACCAATACCAGCAGCAGTAGCAGCACAGAAAGCAGAGGAGGAGAGGTGGTATGGATGGATCCAGGGAAGCTGAGATTGCGTGGATGGGATGGAAGCAAGGCCTACTTTGAGCAGAAAACGTCGGGCCGAGCCTCGCCGGCAGTGCTGGCACTTGCAACGGGTCAATTGATTGAGCGACTGCTGCGATTGGATTTGGCCGTAGTGTTGCTTCCGTCGCTCCTTCCCTCTACGTCTCTCATGTCCTCCTCGGTGCAGGCGCTACTACGGAAGGAAAACGACGTATTTCAGAAGGATGGACGGGTAATGACCGCGTTGGTGGCATCCTTACTTTCTATTCGTGATGAGGAGGCATGCGATGTGACTTTGTGGGAGGAAGGACAGGTGAAGATAGACAAAATTAATGCAGCACAGACAACGGCGCATGGGATACAGGAGACTGTATTTTCAGACGAGAACGAGCAACGCCCCCTTCAATTCGCGTATGCTCTTTTTCAGCCCACAAGCACGGTTTTGAAGGGATGGGAAGTGGTCTTGTCCTGTTTGGAGGAGGATGTCCGGCACACGAAAAGCCAGCAGGGATGGTGCTTGACTAAAGTAATCTCTGCCGCATGCCGTGAATCGATTCCGTCAGCCGCAGCCCCCTCATATAGGTGATGGATGCAACCGTCGCAAAGGATCAGGCTAGCAGAATAAAGATAACAGCGGCAGCAGCATCAGTAGCGAGGATAAGACTGCGTATAGTATACGGACAAATAGCTCTCGAGAAAATATGGCGCCTTAATCTTTACCCAACCCTTGCATATTGTACGATGTTGATCGACCAGAACAGAAGACCATGCGATTAGGAAAGACTTCAAATATAGATATTACTCGAGGAAAGCATTGTCTGCTGACCTTGAAAGAATCTGTGTATTTTTGGAGTTGTGAACAGACATTATATCATAAGTAGATGTAAACGAAGAGGATACATATTTACTCAAGACGAGCAATCAATCCAAAAGATCAAAGCAGACAAAGAAATGAAAGAAACGCATGCATACTTTTGGTGTGATTTTATATATTCAGACGTTCAGACCTTGTCCAACATGGACTCCACCACACTACACTATAACACAGGCACCGTCATAGTAATGGGGGCTTCTGTCTTACGCAGACTGGTGCTGCTTTTACTGCCGCTGCATGGAGCAACATTCTTCCTTTCCAGCAGCAGCCAGTATCATCGTCGCTCACCACCAAGCCCGCAGCACCATCGACACCCTTACCCACTGCACGCCACTACCGACGAAATACTCACCGCCACCGCCCCTAAGCCCACGCCTGACCTCTGCATCTTTGATGCTCCCAAGGCCGTTCGCCTGGCCGCCTTTTCCTTTGCTACTTACGGAGATCCCACTGGCTCCCGATGGCTGCGTCTGCCCGACGGCACTGACCTTGGCTTCCAATCTGATGACTTGGTGCGCAACAACTTTAAAAGTTTGCTGTTGGTTCACATCCTGCAAGCCCGCAACCTGCCAGAAGAACGGGGCGGGCTTATTGAGAGGGCTCTCTCAGGCTTTAGCTGCGACCCCTACGTCATCACGGCCGTCAACAATTCGTGGGGTGCAGATATCGCCATCACTAAGGCCAAGAGTGCTAATTCCAATCCCGATTTTTTCCAGCGCTTTTTCTTGTACGTGGAAGATCCCAACACAACGGATCTAGAGCTAACTGTCAAGGATAAGAACCTGCTGAAAGGCGATGATGTTATTGGGCACTGTCTGGTGCCCTTGACGCAGCTGCTCGACGGGTCAAAAGGAGAGGACGCACCTGGTCAAGAAGGCGTGATGGAGTGGGCGGGGACCTTGCAAATCGAAAGCGTGCACAAGGATTTTAAGGATGCTGGCACCATTGACGTAGAGCTGCAGCTGGTGCCCTTGAATGGAGAGGCCGTGAACAAGGTCGAATACGACTCCAATGACCAGGACGTCGCCGAGAGCGACGCCGATGGCAGTGGCAGCAAGAATGGTAAATTCAGTGCACGGGGTCCGAAAAGTGTGCTTGAAGGCATTGATTGGAATGAGCTGGGCGCCCGTGTCGGTGGAGTGGCCAGGGGGCTGGGCCGCTACCAGTTTGCCTGCTTTCTGACCAACGAGGAGACCGATACGCAGGGGGGAATCTGGTTTGATGCCAAAGCCAAGGAGATCATTGTCTCCTTCCGAGGCACGCAGATGGAATGGAAGGATTTGCTGACTGACATGGCGATCTATCAAGAAGGGTTAGATGGGCCTGAGGACCCGCGGTTGGTGCACGCGGGCTTCCGACGTGCTTTTCGTTCTATTCAAGGCGGGGTCCTACAGGCCTTGAATTTTATAGCTTCCAATTTGGTGGAGGATGGATGGTCTATAGACGTGTGTGGGCACTCCTTAGGGGGGGCACTGGCGTGCTTGATGGCCCACGAGATCGATCGGCGCATGCCTGCCTTGGTAGAGGAAGGGAGGCTGAATGTTTTTTCCTTTGGGGCGCCAAGGGTGGGTAACACGGCGTTTTGTGAGGACTATGACAAGCGGCTTAAAAACCAGAGCTTTCGAATAGTGAATGGGTTGGACGTTGTTGCGCGAATGCCACGAGGGTCGGGTGAATCTTCCCTATTGATGGAATACAGTCATTGCGGGCGCACGGTACTACTGACCGAGACAGAAGACGGTCGATTTAGTGTATGGGTGGAGGGCGAAAGTGAAGGCACTTGCCCACTCAAAGAAGGAGAGGCATTTACGAGCACGACGCCTACGAGTCAATCCATGGCGGAGATTATCAAGAAGGCAGCAATAGAAGCGATGGAGAGAGGGAAGGGAGGTCTTGAGTTTGAAACTCCATTTAGCAAGGCAACCTTTGCGAACGGTACAGCTGCCTCAGTGCAAGAAATGCTGCGGGCCGCCGGAAACTTTACAAACCTTCAAGCTATGCTCTCCTCTACGTCCTCCATCGACTACTTCTCCTCTTTCACCTCCATTCCTTCCTCGCCTTCTCTGGGGCCATTTGGACAGCTGAGCTTGCAAACGGATTTGCAGCAAATCGCCAATGCAGTGTTTGGAAGCGCGATGAACTCGACAGCTACGATTGGCAAGAGCTTGGGGTTGAATGAGACGTTTGTAGATAGTGAGTTGAGTTTAATTCGAGGGTTGGTGTACGGAGATGCATTAGCCCACCATATGGAGCCGCTTTATTATGTTGCGCTTGAGAAAGCGTTTGGGATTGCGATGGAGGAAGGGGTGGATGACAAGAAAGGGGAAGAGAAGGGGGATGGTGCAACGAAGAGGTACGGATAATGAGTTACACGAAAAGGCAAGGAAACGGTCAGTACACTGGCTTACTCGGTAAGTAAAATGTATGAAATTATGTGATAGCATGCTTTGAAGTTTAAAAAAGTGGTTTGCATAGAAATACATATTTAAGTCCATTGCTGCTCTGGATGTTTACAATTCGCACTTTTTCTAGCTTTGGGATTCATTCAAAGATGCCGTCTTTCCTCCCACGTAACCTCCCACGCTACGACATACTCGACACACCAGCAAACGTAGTGGCATGTGAACCCACACCATACACTTGCGGTCCATCCACCTGTCCATCCACCGCAGCAATGTCTGCTTGCCACACACCTTGCTCCAAGATACCTTTCCGCTGGTGCTGATATGTAGCCAAATCCTGCTGACACACACTATCAAAATGCTTCAAGACAGCCTTCGCTTGCACCGTGTCCACTAAGGCTTTTTCCAAACACATTAAAGCATCGTGAACCCCCTGCTTAGCTTCTTCCGATAACACCGTTCCTGCCGCTGCGGCGGTGGCAAGACGTCGCTCCATCTCTTTTCCAGCTGCCTCCTTCCGGTCGGCGCCCCCGAAATTCTTCCCGAAGACAGCAAGACTTCGTGGCACGGTGCCCTTATGTTTCTGCATAAACCATTCCCAAGCGCCCTGGATATCTGATTTCTCCTTAACCAGAGTTACCAACTCTTTAAGCTGACCCAAACGGCGCCTACTCTTGGTTCGCTTCATCAACGGCGTTAGGGGAACCGGCCGACGCAACACCCTTTCATGCGTGGCCAGGTGTGTCAGCGTGAGAGCCACCATATCGCCTAGTCGCAGCCCCTCTTCAGTCATTATGGCTGACATGAAAACCGACATCATGGCCGATGCACTCTCCATCTCGTGCTCCTTGCCCTCTCCATCCCTCTCACCTGCTGCCCCACTCGGGCACCGCAAATCCCTCAAGCCCGCCCCAGACGAAGGAAGATCGTGGTTGCCCTTGCTGGCAGCAGCCGTAACCACCACCAACACTTCCAACAACAAAGATTCCCACGATCCTATTACAGTAGTCTCCACGCCAACCGTCAGATGTAGGGAAGAGGACCCCGACCCGTCCTCCATCTCGGTGAGGGCCTCGTGGATCAAACCCGACGGCAAATACAACAGATCGCCAGCTTCCAGGACAAAGTCAATAAAAGGCTCTCCAACCTCCAGTGTCATCGGCTTAAATTGCATGTCTGGCCGGGGCTGGTCTACCAAGGCATCGTATAGCCGCCAGCGCTTGGACCCTTCCACCTGGAGGACAAACGCGTCCATCCAATCAAAATGAGATTCAAATGCTTGACTTCGGGCAGGGGTGAAGTAGCAGTTGGTCGACGTGCGATAGCCAAGCTCTTCCTCAAATACCAATGCAAGTTGAGCCGTACCGTGCCATTTGTCCTCGAGATGGTTCACCACCAACGAATACCCCTGGACAAATGCGGCGCGCGCCACTTCCACATCGGTCGCGTCAGGGGACAGGCCTAGCATTTGTGTGCGTGTCGAGGCGTTGGGGCTGCTGGACCAAAACTCTCCATTTTCACCTCTGATGCGCTTGACAAGTTTCCATGCTTCGTCATTATGTTTGTTCTGAGGATGGTCTGCGTCTCCGGTCAAAGTGTCCATGAGAGATGCGGTCCTGCTGTGCACCAAGATAGCGTCCAGATCGCCTTCCTGCATAATGGGTCGGTAAAAAGTCGGGTTGTGTCGGCGCATGACGGCCGGTTTCGCCTGCCAGAACTCTTTGAAGAAAGATTCCTTCCCAGGAATAGGACCTAGCAAAGAGGAAAGCACAGTATTGTCGTCGTCGTGCGCGTGCGATGGGTGTTGATAGTGCTGGTCCTCTGCGGCCGCGGCGACTGAGATGGTGGGAAAGGCTACAAAAAGCACCATTATTGCTCTCATTGCTCTTTTCCGCTTCATTATCGTCAAGGAAGCGATGAGTCGCGGGTCCTGAGGTGTATGAGTGAATCAGAGGATAAGTGTGAGTGATGGGGGCATAATGATGATTCATCGTTGTAGTTCTTTTCGACTTCAGGATTTTGAGTGCTCCGTGCAGCCTTGGCAGCGTTGACTGCGTGTCCTCTCATACGCATATCGTGAATCTCTAAAGACTTATTCCCCACGCTGCGCCGTGCATATGTGCGTGTAATACGCCCATTTGTACGTCTCCTGAAGGTCTTCGGTTCAAATTCAAAGGAGAGAAAGCGAGAGAAAGCGTTTTTTTGATGATGATGGGTACATACATATTCATTTCTCGTCTCGAAATTCCTCGTCCCAAAACATACACGACGAGTATCGGTTTCACGGCTCTCACCGTTTTGAAAAAAGTCCAAGCACCAACTAGAAAGCCTACTTTGCCCTCTTGACATGTACACCCATTGGTTTTCATGTGTGGGGTGCGGTCGAGCCATCTGCTCCATGTCTACATGGTGATACCCATACTAACATCCAAAGTCCACCACTGCTTTTCCAAGACCCAAACAAACAGACAGCCAGGCCGTGCCAGTGGAAAGATATCGTCGTACAGAGCCTCGATCACGGGATAATATCGCCACCCGGCCTAAAGGGAATTGTCCATCCTATTTAAGTGATTGCCTCCATCGACCAGTATGCAGGTCATCCCTCTCCCCGCCCCGCTATTTTTTACTTCTACCCACCACTACTATAATGGCCAACATCTCGTGGGCCGAGCCAGAAGACTCCAATTCTATGTCTGTAATGCCATCTTGGCGGTTTTCCTCCTTGTGTGCATGTACTTGCATAATTTGAGAGACCATGCGAGCGACTCTCGTCCCTTCTACGTCACACAAGCCCTGCAGTCGGCAGGGATCCGGGGAGACAAGGTTATGAAGATCACTGAGACCGAACAGACAACAACAAATTCGGCTACTGAGGAAAGGAATTCTGCCGTATCTAGCTTTATCTCGACCATCAAGCAAGGGAAGATCTTAAATAGCTCAGGCTTTTCCACAACTGCCTCGACCGCTGCGGTGGCCTCAGTCGATGGCAAGAGCGACACAGCATCTACGTCTCCCTTTGACATCAAGAGAGCAACGTTGACCGACTTTTCTGTCGCCTCTACCCTTGTGACCACCACACTGCAAATGGCGGACGACGCAGCTCTTAACGCCTTGAAGGTAACCTCGAACGTGCCTCCCTCTTATTGTATCACTGACGAAGACATCGCCTCTGCTCCTAAGCACCATATCTTTGTGGCTGCCCCCCTCTTTAACTCGTTCGAGTTCGTGGAGGAATTCTTAGAAAGCATTGAGAGCCAAAGCTACCCCCATGTAACTGTGGTAGTTTACGATGACGCTTCCGACGATGGCAGCGCCGACCTGGTGGAATCTCTAATCCCCAACTTATCGTACGAAGTAATCATCTTGCGCGGGAGCGAGCGCCGCGGTCCCTCCTATGCCAAATGGGTGTTGATGCGGGCCATTCGCCGTCTCGCCGCACCTATGGACATTGTGCTTTTTATCGATGGAGACGACAAATTTTTCCACGACGAGGTGCTGGACGAGGTGGCAGCCACTTTCCGGAAGAAAAAGCCCTGGTTTGCGTACGGTCGCATCCGAGGTTACTACGAGGAGCAATGTGGCCCTCCCCCACCCATTGTCTACCACCCCCATAATCAGTCTTCCAGCGTGCGGACCTCTGCTTGGACCTATTGCCACCCGCGGGTGTTTCGTGCGTTTTTGTTGCACCATTTTGAGGAGAATGATTTCCGAGACCCGGCTTCGGAGAGGTGGTTACTAAAGTACACAGACAGGCAGATGGTTTACAAGGCTTTGGAACTTTCAGGGGATAAAAAGGTGGCTTTTATGGATGGAGAACGGCCGCATGTTTATTACAGGATGACGGGAAATTCGACGGTTTACATGGATCAGAAGATTAAAAACAAGGATTTAAACTATGTCCAGGCGTTGATTGCCCAGACGGAAGGGTTGCCCGAACCGATCCATATCATTAGTTGTGCGTACAAGAGGGTTTCGTTGCTAAAGGATGTGTTGAAAGCGAATATTGACCTGCAAAATGTGGATAAGCGGCCTATTTATCTTCATGTTTGTAATAATGGGGATGATGCACAAGCGGTGGAGATTGAGTCGATCCTTAAGGGCATAAAGGGCTTGGCTGGGTACCGCATGAGAACATTCCATGACAATCCTGGTGGGTTTGCCCGTTTCTACATGATGCAAGATGCGGTTAAAGAATTTAACGTCGACTATTTCGTGATGTTGGACGACGATATCAAATTGCCTGCGCCGAATGGTTTGCTGGACTTGATGGCTGAGGCGCGGCCGCAAGAGTATAATAGCTGGTGGGGAAGACACTTTCAAGGACCCATGGCTGACTACCAGTCTTCTAAGCTCACTCCAACTGATTTGAAAGCGGGGAAAATAAGTGGGGTAACCAAGTTCCATTACGCTGGGACAGGGCTTTCGGTAATTGATGCTGACATTATCCGGTTTTATTTCCCGCTGATCGACAAGGTAGGGGAAAAGAAGATGAAGAAGAGAAGGAGTGTGAAGGGGCTGCCGCTAATCTTATTTAATCGGCTGATATTCTCTGTGTCTTTCAATTCCTCCATATATCGCTCGCTCATCCCCTCCCAACCAACTACTCTCTGGTATCCCGCCAACATACATAAGGTCCCCGAGGCGTACCGAAAGGTGGAAGACCTCTGGCTCTCCTACGTGGTCCATCAAATTGGCTGGCGCGTCCGTCGCATCGTCATGTCCGGTGTCAATTTTATGGAAGACATCAAACTTAATCATGATGATATCTCCACGGAGCTGGTCAAGGCCACGGCCTTGTGGCGGAAGCTCAAGCCAACTAAACTGGAAATGCTTGAGGATTTGCGGATATGTGGGTGGAATGTTTAGGGAGGTTATGCATGCATGGGATATGGCTAAAAGTTGTTTGGGTGAGGACGTGGAAAACTCCATTCGTTACCTCCATACAATGATATCTCTAAAACTACATAATTTAGCTTTTTTATCAGCAGGAAGCACTTATTTATGCCTTTGTGCGCATTTATTTTGCTTGTCTCACGAGCCTGATAGGTAGAGAATCAAGTCATTATATTTGTTAAGGAGTGGTCGAGATAACACCGTTGACCTACCATAAGTTAAAGTGCATTATGTGACTCAAAGTACAGAAATGTAGCAAATGTAGAAAATGCGACCGCAATCGGCTTCTTACACTGCTGCAGTGGAGCTACAGCACATGCAGTGAGGGAGGCACGAAGTGACCACAAGGTTCCGAAGCAATCAAACTACTAATTAGAAAGACAATAAGCTCGAGATCAATGAAATTATATGCTATTGGCCAATAATTCGATATGAACTCGTAAGGTGGTTTGTATTGCTAAATGTTGCTAATTGTCCGAAGCACAAACTTTTCCTCGCAGCCAAGCGTCAACATGTTTTTGTATCAAACTCAGGCTCCCATCGTCAAATTCGTAAGTCTCCAGTGATGCTTTATTAAATTTTTTATTTGTGGGCCTCCACTTCCTTCTTCTTGTTATGTCGCGGTGCTATAGCGAGTGAGAAGAACGGAGAATCTGCCTCGTGATGCGGGTGGGGCTCCCAGTCACTGTTCATCCAAGACAAAATGTTCTCAACGGGTCCCAAATCTTGATTACCAATCCCTCTGCTCATTAAAGCCCCTCTGCCGCAGGTTGGTAGGCTCTTGAGGAGCCTTTCGAACTATAAAATAGGACTCGGTTAGATTTGAGATCACCCCAGATGTACAATCCATATCACATTCACATACGCTGCAGCCGCTTTAATTGATTCTAAACGCCAAAACTGGACACCATGGCCGCCAAGAAGCAGAATGATACAATCTGGGATCGGAAGCAATGCGTGTGGTACCGTGGCATTCGTTTTTGGTCGTGGGAAGGAATATGTATTTGAACAGGGCCCAGAGTTCTGAGCTACGAACGAAAGGGCAACAGAATTAATGGCGACAAAAGCTGAATGAAAAACGGAACATGATGCTTATAACAATGCAATTTGGATTCCCATTCAGCCCCTTTACGTCACCGCGACGACACTACAAAAGTCAATTCTCACTCCATTTGGGTGAGCCCTTCTCATTAGTCTGATTTTGATTTTGGTATATGTAAGTTTTCACATCTTTTCATGATGAATCGCAATGTTATTAAATCCTTGATAAGATCAATGTACAGGTATTAAATAACTTCCGTCTCATCCGTCTGCTCTTTCACTCTCCTCAACCGTCCCTCACAATCTCGGCCAGGAATCTCTCAACGGCGAAAGTACTATACTGCTCTTCCCCCCACGGTTCCTCGGACAGGGTGCCCACGCCCGTCGCCGACGACAAGGAAGGCGCATCAGAGGCATCTCCAGTTCCAAATCCAATGGTGACGTCTCCGTCAAAACCCTCCCTCACTCCTCCCCCACCCCTTCCAACCGAGGCCGCCACGAAGTCCAACACGCTACTCATCCCCCCTCGGTCCTCAAACGATGCAGCATTTCGCTCCGTCACCACCGCGTCCGCCAACCCTCGCTTTCGGCGCTGTAGCGCCATGACCTGCTCTTCAACCGTCCCCTTAGTCACCAGCCGATAAACATTCACAGGCCGACCTTGTCCAATGCGATGCGAGCGGTCCATCGCCTGTAAATCCACCGCAGGGTTCCAATCGTGCTCCATAAAAATGACAATATCCGCACCCGTCAGATTCAGCCCTAAGCTACCCACGCGCGTCGTCAAGAGCATGATAGGGATAGATCTGTCCCGATTAAAGCGCTGAACCAATTCCTCGCGTTGCCCACTCGGCACGCTCCCATCTAGGCGCAGGTACCGCGTTCCGGGGGAAATGGTTGCGGGAACTCGGCTTTTGCCGTTGCTGCCGCTGCTGCCACTGTTGCTGGTGATGCTGGTGGTGTCATTTTCTTGCTCGGCATAGGCTGGATTCCACTGGGCCCGTCGCAAGATGGACTTCTCAATGGCATCTAAAGTAACGCGGTGCTGCGCAAATATAAGGCAACGGTGGAGGTCGTCATTTATGTCAGCAGAAGTAGAATTGGGGGCAGCATCAGCTGTAGGCGGTTGAGGTCCGGACGCTGGCGGGGATGGCAGGGAGAAGGTCACCACCGTGTCCTCCTCTTCCACCATCTTGTTCTCGTCCCTCTTATGCCCCCTATCAACATCTTCCTTCTCCTCCTCCATAACCTCCTCCTCATCCTCTTCTCCTTCATCTCCATCCCCCTCCTCTATTTCGCCCTCCTGAAAGTCCTTCACCACCCCACATGCAAATAACAAATTCTGCAACGCCACCATCTTTCCCGAACATTCTACTTCCTCTATCAACTGTTCCCTTGCTGCACTCCCCGCCTGTAAAACTAACGCAGGATGCACACATAAAAGCCTCAAATAATGCAACAACCTCAGCGCCTGCCCGCCCAGCTGCTGCTTCACCCCCTCCCTCCCCGCAGCCATCCCTGCTTCCTCCTTCTCTCCCCCTCCATTCCTTAACATTAGTTTTAATCCCTCTAGCACACTCTGTGCCTGCTCCGTGTGGCAATGCCCCTCGTACATCTCTATCTGAAGCGGGACCAAATCGCATGCCAAATCAGTGATAGTTTTGGGAGGCAGATCCTTCAGCACCTTCCCCTTCTCTCTCCGCAGCAAAAAAGGCAACAGATGCGCATGCAACCGCTCCAGCTTCCCAAGCGCTTCAGCCGTCGCATCGGCACTCGCATTCTTCAATGTCGCCTTCCCAATTGGACGACCGTATTCCGTCTCAAACATGACCTTCGTGCCAAGCAAACCAGGCGTTAGCACATCAAACACCCCCCACAAATCATGCACCTGATTTTGTAACGGCGTCCCCGTCAACGCTAATCGATGCTGTGCCCTCAACGCCTTAACGGCCCTCCCTAACACCGTCGCCTGCCCACTTCGCAGTACATGCACTTCATCAAAAATTACGTACTTCCACGCCTGTCCCGTCAATAACCCTCGGCCCCCTCCGCCTCCTCCTCCACCACCACTTCGCGCCAGATCCCGTCGAAGCATATCATATGAAGCAACGACTAAATGCCTTTTCCCCAATCCAGCAATCAAGCTTGCTTTGTCTTTGGGAGAGAGGCCAACAGCATAAAGGACAGTTTGGATCGTTTCGGTGGAAAAGAATCGCCTAGATTCATAATCCCAGTGTCCCGCCAAGCTGGCAGGGCAAAGTACCAAGGACGGGAGATGGGACGAAGATAATCTTGCGCTGTTCTCACCCCCTTCTTCCTCGCTCTCTTCTGCATCCTCTTCGCAGCGTGCCACTGCTATAGCGACCAGTGCCTGCAAGGTTTTGCCAAGCCCCATGTCATCACATAAGGCACCGTGCAACCCAGCCCTTCTCAAAAGAGTCAACCACATGACCCCCTCCCACTGATATGGTCTCAAGACAAGCCCTCCTCGAAAGCATGAAGAGAGGGAGTCAGGCAGGGTGAGGATGCGGCGGTCGATTCTGGTGGGCCCCACAGAAGCAGCAATAGCAGCAGCGGGGAGGGCTTGTGCGGGTCCTTCGATGATATGTGCTCTGGCCTTGTTGCCTAGAAGGAGGTGGAGGAGGGTATTTTGACAGGCCACGAAAGATGCGTTGGCTCGCTCCTTCCTCATCACCCTCTTCGCCTTTTTCCTCTTCTCAGAGTCCTGTTCAACATCTATCGCAGCCTTTACTCGCTGCTGCTGCTGTTGCCGCTGCTGCTGCTCCTGGATCTCCCCTACTGCCCACTCCCCCGCTTTCAACAGTGGAGCAATCTCCACCAATAACCGAAAGCCCTCCGCTCCATACAACCTAACCTCCTCATTATCGTCGGCCACCGTCATTAAAGCTACCGGTAAGAGGAAAGGCAGCACTTTCTTGACATGCTCGGAGCCGTGGGGCATCTCTCTCAACCCCTTCGCTACTTCCAACACACAAAATGCAGCGCGTACCCTCCTATTCTCCTCCCGTTGCGTTCGTCTCTTTCTCAAATAATAATGTAACATCTGAGCCATCTGTCGTGCCAAATGAGGCAGGTCCTCAGGAGGAAGCTGCTTGAAAATATTTCTCGCCGCACGAGCCGCTAGGAGGTTCACCAGCTTCGTGTTCGCATGGTCTCGATCTTCATCCATACAGGCCCGTTGTAGCAAAGAGGGGACATACCGAGCAAATCGGGAGAGTAAGTCTTTCTGCACCACGGGCGTCATGATCATCACAAGACGAATTGCATCCTCAACCGTAAATGAGAAAGAATTGCGCCAGCTCTCCTTTTCGTTGGACCAGAGATCCTCCTCCTTCTCCTCCTCATCCTCACTATCCGTATCATACAACCCACCCGAAACCCCACGCGAACGATGAGCAAGACTCATATAAAGAGAGTGCCAAAATCGATGCATAATCTCACCACAGCGTGTATCACTGATTCTAACCGCAAACTGCTTCAACGCCTCCCTTGCCCCTACCCTCCCAAATGGATACTCAAGATTTTCTCCCTTGTGACAAGCCAACACGCACAAATTCCGCATAGCCTTTTCAAACGCTGTCTCTCCCTTCTTTTCTTTCTCCAAGCATTCCTGCTTGTGCTCAAATGGACTTACACCCAAGCACATCAACCACTTCGCCGCAAGTGCCCGTCGTTCTTTATCCGCTTCCTCCTTCACGGATTCCATCAGCGCTCGCACAAGCAATCCGGGTTTCTCCACCGCCAGCACCTCGCCCTCAAGCACGTCCACCGCTCCCTGCACCAAGGCCACCGCCGTCGCCAGCATCAATCGTCTCATTTGCCACATTGCTGGCTGCCCAACCGCTCCTTTATATTTGGCTGGGTAGTACACCCTGCTCTCCTCCACCAGTACCTCCCACAAAGCCATCTTGACCTTCTTTTCATGCTCTTCCCTCCTTCCCCTTCCAAATTCACCGCACCCCTCCCCAAAGAGCTGCCCCAACAAAAAGGCTGCTTTTTCTGACGACCCATCCCGTCGCCGCAATGCTTCTAAAGCCATCCCCTCAATTACTGCCTCCCTCTCTACACTCTTTATATCCTCACCAATCACCTTCTGCTTCACCATCACAACTAAAGCAGGCACCACTCTTTGAATTGCCGCACAATCCTCCCTTAAAGAAGTCAGTGGAAAGATGTCATATTCTAGATCCCCATACAGGTAAGCATTTGTGATTGGACCTACCATAGTAGTTATCACAAGAGGGCTTAAAGCAGTGACCATCGCCTTCCATACATTGATTAAGGACGTCATTAGGGAGGATGGACCCTCCTCATTCTTCTCGTTCTTCTCTCTCTTCAACCCATCCGCCAAGGCCGCAAGCACCTTCCACGCCATCGCTGGTAGCGTAACTTGATCCAGTCTCTTTGAAGCTTCAAACGTAATAAGATTCCTTCTCCAGCCATACTTCTTTGCGTTCTCACACCGTATGCGGACTCCTCCCCAGTATTCTACAACGCTTGCAAGCAACTCTAAAGCGGGAGCACGAATAGACGGCTCGCTTGTGCGTGTCCCCACCAGAAAGAGACGAGAGATGACGTGCGCAGGAGTGAAAGGGAAAGGAGAACGAGGAATTGGAAGGCTTTGTCTCTTAATTTTGGATGGTGGGCCGGGATGACCAAGCGCCAGATGAGAATACCTGCTTCTGCTAATGCTGCTCCCGCTGCTGTGACCGCTGCTATTGCTGTTACGGTTACTGTCACGGCTGCGGCTGCTGTCGATGTTGCTGCTCTCTTCGTCCATTCTCCCGAAGCAGTGAGTAATGTCGTTGCCCGGCAAGTAGGGCTCAAGCAGCTGCAGCACCTGGTTGGCGAGACGGAAGAACGTGGCAAAGTAAGGAGCGCAGGCCACTGCATTGCAGGGATGGGAGAAGGGAGAGTCCACTTTCGGACTTACACCTTCCTCCTTTTCAGCCCTTGTCCTGACTTGAGAGGGTGAATCAATCGTGGTCATACTGGTGTCATCCTCCTCCTCTCTCCCTCCTTCTTGCATTAACGCTTGAAAGATAGGCCACAGCACTCTCTCAAGGTCAGCAGCCGTAACTTCTGCTGTCGCCCCTCGCTGCTGATTCTGCCGCTTCAGGGTCTGCAGCAGGCTGAGACCAGCTGTGGCAGCGGCTTCGCGGACATCTTCCACGCTGTCATTCAGACCTTCAGTGGCCCATTGGAGGAGGACGAGGGTCCGAAAGAGGACTTGCCGAGAGGGGAGGGCGACGAGATACTTCAAACCGACAAACCCGCCGTGGCGCACCTCCCAGGTCACGACTGAGGAGGAGGTCATGGAGGAGAAAGGGAGGGAAGTGCTGGTAGTTGTTACTTGACGCGCTTTTTTTTTTTGGGTCATGGGTACGTTCATGGCTGCTGCTGCGGCTGAAGCTGTAGCAGTAGCATCACATTCCCCTTCTCCTGCCCCCGCGTTCCTCTTTACCTGCTGCAGTGGGCTGATCAAAGTCTTCACATGCTCAAGCACTGCCTCAAAATGCCCTGCATGATGCTCCTCCATGTTATCTTCCCCATTTTCCCCTTGTCCTTTTCCCACCAGCAGCACCAATCCCAGCAGCTGACCGGTCACTTCTCTGATCGGCGCCACCGTCGTCCCTAGACTGTAATCCCCAAACCTATCCAAAGCCAGCAAACACAAACAACGACACGCTACATCCTCCCCCCATTCTTCCAACCATCGATTCATCGCAGTAAGAGGAAGGGAAACATTTCCCCACTCCTCCTCCTCCTCCTCCTCCTGCTGCTGCTGCTGTGACCCTTTTCCCCGCCGTCGCCAGGCTTTGAACAAAGCCGTTAAGCCTAAGACGGCTCCATGCCGTGTTTCCCATATGGCATCAAACAGACGAACACTCAAATGCTCAGCTAACCACGGCAATGATTGCTGCTGCTGTTGCTGGTGGTGGTGGTGGGTGTCGCCAGGTAAGGTAGCATTTGTCGCTTCTTCCGTGGTTGGAATTTTTCGTATTGACCCTCCTAAGGATGCTGCTTTCCCATCTCCTCCCCCTGACACAATTTCCCTCACATTCCGTTTTCGCCGATGCTGTAGCACTATCATTCTCGACGAATCTTCGTCTATCTCTTTTCCCTCTTCCCGCGACAGCAAGTCCTCGTCCCCAATCCCATAACAGCCTTCCAGCTGATCTTCTCCTCCATCCTTTAATCTCGCCAAGGCTCTTCGTGTCTTCGCATCATCAGGCACTTCCAGTAACCCCAACCTCTTGACAATCTCTACCTTTTGCCTTTCGAGCTCCTCTCTCGACAAACACTCTCTCGCCCTACCCAGCTCGTATTCCTCCCCCGTCGAAGCCACCAATGGCTCGCCGTCTGCTAGCACGCGGGTCATATCCAACGAGGCAAAACGCAAAAGTCCTACGTTGACGGGAAGGGTGGAAGTGATAGACTCGGCCACGACAGGAGTGGCATTGTCCTGGTCGTTGCCGCTTGTACTCCGGCTACTGCTGCCGGTGTCCCTGGTGCTAGTGCTGCTGCTGCTGATGCCAAACAAGCACTGCGCCAACTCCGCCGGGTCCATGACGCTCGCCACATTCTCCAACGCTAGTGCGGCTGCCACGCGGGTCTCCCAGCGCTTGCGAAAAAGGAACCCTGCAATGCGCCAGAGCAGGTCGATTTGTGGAGTACTATTAGCAGTGGAGGAGGTTGACGAGGACGTGGCGGAAAAGTCCTTGGCCATGTCAACGAGACGGCCTGCGGCCATCGTAGCATGCTGCGGAGAGGCTGTGACGTGGAGTGTGAAGTATGGTGGGTTTGGGTGGATGAGCGTGCGTAGGGAAAAGCGCGGGGCCATGAAGATGGGATCGTGGAGAAAGGCAAGGGAAAGAGGCAGACTACAAACATACCCGTGAGAAGCTGCAACAAACGATCCTGTGTGACCCAGCTCCCACCTACGGTGCCAGTGCTTGTACTGGCCCCATTCATGCCTATTTAGTGTGTGTTGGGAAGGGTTAAAGAGGCATCGTTGCGGAGCAAAATGTTCAAATCTCGTCCCAAAACTCGATACTCTAGTTCTCACTCCGTAATACGGAGCAATGCCTCTTCGTTGTCGCTGCAGCGCTTTGCTTGCCTTCCCGAACATGTATTGACCCACATCCACCACCACCACAACACAGGCGAGGAGAAGACAATGGGGGCTTTCCCGCGCTGCCGGGATCACGCAGAGATGGCGCCTTTTATTCTTTCCAGCTCCGATTTGCAGTCGACCTTCCCATCCCCCCCATCCTCCTGCCCATCCTCCTTTTTCTCCTCTCCCTCCGCATCCTCCATCCCTTCGATACAAGTCAAGACGCTCTACACCGTCCGGGGCCGGGTTTGCGCTCGACGACCGTTTGCCAAGTGCATGCTCTTCTTTGACCTGGTGGATGCCAAGACACGCAATCAAACCCGCGGTGACCTCGTCATTCGTCTTGAATGCCTATTACATGCCAAGGGACTGGCAGGGCTGGAGAGAGCTCATGTGAAAAAAATAATGCATGACGTGCATATGGGTGATGTGCTGGAGGTGGATGGGTTCCTCGATACGCGACAGGAATTTCTAGTGTTAGAGGCAAAGAATTTCCGGGTAGTTGAGGCGTGGAAGTCCTTGCAAGAAAACCCCAGGGTCGGCTTTGTCTTGGAGTGGCCTTCTGCATCCCAAGAAGAGATGAAAATCGAAGCGGAAGCATCAGCATCAGGAGCAGCGACAACGGAACGAGCTTCGGGAGCAGTAGCAGCAGCAGCTTCAGTACTATTACTAGCTAAAGAGAGCAGCAGCAATGCAAATCAAGAGGGCCATAGCAGTCACACCCTCGGCAACAATGCCAACAAAATGAGCGATAACAACAACAAAGATAAAAGCTCGCTTCCTCCCCTCCTGCTTGAAAACATCTGTAAATACTGGGTCGCCAACCAGGGCCGCTGCTATCAATCAAAAGGCGGCTGTCCCAAATTCCATCCCCCCCTTTCTCAGCTTCCTAATTACTACACCGCCTGGCTTGCCAAGCGTCAAAAAGAGCGAGCGCACGCCTCTCAAATCGAAGGAGACACCCACCCTCCTGAAGATAAGACCAACAAAGCACTTCGTGCCGTATTATTTGCAGATTGGCTGGTGCAGACCTACGGGGCGACGACGCTGGCGGAGGGGAGCGGGGTGGTTGATGTGGCGGGAGGGAAGGGAGATGTGTCTTGTCGGCTGTGGGGAGAGTATGGAATCAGGTGCACCATTGTCGATCCTCGTGCGACGAATTTTAGGAAGAAGGTGCAGCAGCAGGTGGTGAGACAGAGGGGTGGGATGGAAGGCATTGGGCGCTTGCCCTGCATCATGCCCGCGGGGTGTTTGGAGAATGAGGAGGAGGAAGGGGGGGAGGACGGGGAGGATGGGGCGCAAGACCAGAAAAGAAGGTTAAGGAGAGTCTTGAAAGAGTGTTCACTGGTCGTAGGCATGCACCCTGACCAAGCGACAGATGGCATATTTGAGGCGGCGTTGACTTATGGCAAGCCCGTAGCATGTGTGCCGTGTTGTGTGTTTGCACGAGAGTTCCCGCATCGACGGCGACCGAATATGGCGAAGGAGAAAGTGGAAGTGGAAGAAAAGGAAGAGAGGGAGAAGGAGAAAGGGAAGGAGACCAACGTTGTGCAGGAGGGGGCGGAGGAGGAAGGAGGGGAGGAAGGGCAGGAGGTAGAGAGTTACGAGCACTTGATTGAGTATTTGATGGCGAAGCCAACGCCATGGCCAGGGGTGGCGTGTCAGAGGAAGTTTTTGCCGTTTTTGGGGCGGAATCAGGTCTTATTTACGTTGCCTCCTTCCCTGTCTTCTTGGACAGACGGGGAGGAGGGAGGGAGGGAGGACGAGGGGGAGGAGGCAAAGGGGGAGGTGGCGGATGGATGTTAGTTGGAAAAATTGAGTTTTGCAGGGATACTAAAATCGTTATAAAGTCACCAAGAAAATCAAGGATCTGGAGGTATCACAGATTTCGTTGAAATGTAGACAACTAAAGCAAATGAGCAAGAAATTAATAAATGATGACCTTCCTTAAGGGGGAACGAATAAGTGATGTAATAATTTTGGATACTTTTTGATCATACAATTCTTCATCTTAGAGTCTCGCATTGATCATTAATGAGAGATCTTTTTCAAAGCTATTCATTCCGGCCGTGGGCTTAAGTGTCCATTTTTTACGCTGTCCTTCCTCCCGACCACCACGATGAGGGGACCATGGAGGGGAAACCCGGCGACGCCCACTCTTCACCCTTTTCAGCATTAACACCACCAGAATCATCTCTATTCTACCTCTTTTCCCTGTTTTTTTTATTTCCATTCACCTGCCAAAATTTTTCCGGAGGTAATTTGCATACCACAACATCACACAGATGCTCAGGCCCATCGAGATTCAGCTTTATCCCTCCTCCTCCTCCTCCTCCTCCTCTTCCTCCTCCTCCTTCACGGCCACCACGACGTACTACCAACGCATCGTCCGATATGCCATTCATCAACATGCCCTCAATCCTTACCTCCTCGCCTCCATTTCCTGCACCAACTCCTCTCAGACCGAGGACTCGTGAATCCACCTCCTCCCGCTCCTCCTCTGTCAGAGCCAGGGCAAACATTCGGAAGCCTGCCGCCTGCTCCAGCTTTGCCAGCGGAACCAAAAACCTTGTCAAAGGCATGTCAGCGTGTATGGGTGCATTGGGCAAGACAAAAGCAGCGACGACTTTTCGGCCATTCCGCATCTCGGCAAACACACATTTGAAGAAGTGCGTGGGGACCGCCACGAGGCTGGGGGCCTCTCCCAGCAATTCATAGGTCATGATGAATTTGGCTTTGGAAGCTGTGTTGGAGGTGCTGGTGATGATGGTATCGCGTCGCTGGGGGAGAAATAGAGGACCAGAGACGAGGTAGACAGCGTCGCAATGCTTGGTCAGATCCCTCGTAAATTTCTCGACCCTGGGGGGTGGGAGGAAGGACGCAACGAGGGGGAGTGAATGATTTGCTTTGCTGAATGTCACTATTCAAAATGGGGGAACAAATATAGCTATCCACTGTTCCCTATTTCTCTTCTTCTCATTTTCTTCTCAACCCGTACAAACCTAGCCCAATAATCTCGATTGAATCCCCCGCCGACCTGCGGCGACACATTCGCGAGGGAAAACGTTTCTTGCATGGTCTGTGTCGAGCTTCTGTTGTTGGCTGCCGATGCCATATGTCCACGATCATACCCTGAATTCAGGTAGTCGCTGTTTTTGCTGCGAAAGCGAGGATCGATGCTGTCCTCCTCGTAGAACCCCACCACGCGACGGTCCGCCTCCCCCGTGCATGTTTGTTTGGTCAGGCGTTCCATTACCCATTTCGGATTCCGCGTGCGGGAGTCGTAACAGATGACGAAGTTTTCTCGAAACATGTAAGTTGTGTCGAAGGCAGGCAGCCCGACGTGGGACCATTTGTGGAGATCGTTTGCTTTGTGGGCTTGGGCGTGGGCTACAAATCCTGCAGCATCCTGGTCGTCGTGGGTGAGCATCGAAGTCAGAAGAATCGACGAACTACCGGCCACGATGGAAGCCGCCATTGTCGAGGATCGTCGTCGTGCACGCGTAAAAAAAGCTGCCATTGTGCACCTGTGATTTTGCATGTATTAGTTGTTTTGTGCGGAGAGGGAGGGGATATCGACACGTACGCGTGGATGATGCCAAAGTCTCTCTCCTGCTTTTGAACCCAAATGTGCCTGCCCTCTGTACGCAAACTACATAGGCCAACAACAACCTGTCTGTTTGTGTCTCTGTGCCAGTTGAGTGTCTATGTAACGCCCTATTCTTGGCGTCGTTGGCGTTGACGCAATCTCGGAAGCTGTATACCCCGTTCAGCGATGCTTGCATCGTGCCCATGTTTTTACACTTTCACCCCTGCCACCCCACATAAGCTTCAACCTGCCCAAACTAAAACACAGCGATAGCCATGGCACGACCAGCACCTCCCCCGCTGCCTGCCCCTTTCCCGCCACCACCGACTTCCTTCGACAGTAGCAGCAGCGACGAGCGTACCTCAACTCCTTCCCGTGACCCGGCTCACACACAACCCGACGGCCTCGACATTGAGGACGTCCTGTACTCTGCCAACTCCTTCTGGGCAGTCCTGAAGCCCGTGGCCTTGACCATGTTCCTAGCGAGCCTGGTGGTGGTGAATGTGGAATTTGCGACGGAAGACCAAGGAGTGAGTGTATATGCGATAAACGACGGGGACGCAGACGGGAATGGGGGGGACAGCAATTCCGTCAAGCTCGGCAAGTCACTCATCAATGCTTTGACCATAGTTGGGGTTATTTGTGGGGCGACCATTCTGGTGGTGTTGCTTTATAAGTTTCGGTGCATGAAGTGCTTGTTTGGATACATGGCGTTTAGTAGCACGATGCTGTTGGGGCTGATGGGGGGGTTGTTGTGGTACACGGCTTTGATACGATGGGATTTGCCATGTGATTACTTCACATTTGTCGCTGTTCTGTACAATTTCGCATTTGTCGGCGTGGCTGCCATATTTTATCAGAAGGGGATCCCAACCTGGGTGACCCAAGGGTATTTGGTAATGATTTCTGTGATAATGGCCTGGCAGTTGTCGAGGTTCGAGGAATGGACAGGCTGGGCCTTGTTGGTGGTCTTGGCCCTGTATGATTTATGTGCCGTGCTTACACCCTGTGGACCATTGAAGTATTTGGTAGGGTTGATGCAAGAGCGCGACGCTCCTACCATGCCTGGTCTGCTCTACGAGGCGGAGTTGCCTGCTCATGCACGGCACCATCACAGGGTGCCGCCTCCACTCGTTGGGAGGACAGGAGGAATAGCAGTAGCAGCAGACACAAGTGTGGAAGGAATGCAAAGAACGGATCTACAGACGCCTGTGCGCGATGTGAGTAGGGAAGATGGGGGGCCTGCGGCGTTGATACCTTCGGGCCCGGCGAGCAGCTTGCATTGCACCAATCCGCCTTCTCCTCTCGATCCGCTGTTGGACAGTTCGCACAGCAGCCCGGGTGGAACTCATCTCGACCGTCGTCACCGTCACCATCAGCAGCAGCAACAGCCACACAAACAACAACAACAGCAGTTGCGGGGAGGTCGGATCAATTCTAGCTTGCTCGAAGCAGGGGGTACTCCACAGGAGGAGGGGGATGCGGAGGGTAGTGGCGAACGAGGAAATGGAGGGGTGGGCGGAAACAGTGGCACGGTTGACCATCCTTTATCGTCGTCCTCCTCGCAGGAGCACCACGGAGGAAGAGGAGCGCCGGAGGAGCGAAGCATTAAGCTGGGCTTGGGGGATTTTGTTTTTTACAGTGTTCTGGTGGGCAAGGCGGCTTTGTATGGGTTTGCGACTTGCGCGGCCTGTTTCCTCGTCATTATTTCGGGCTTGGGCGCAACACTTGTGTTGCTGAGTGTCTTTCGAAAGGCGCTGCCGGCATTGCCGATTTCGATTGGCCTCGGCGTGCTGTTTTATTTGCTTACGCGCGTTGTTATCATTCCGTACATCGATGCCTTGGTCAGTTTACCTCTTTACGTCTAGGATAGGGGTCTGAGGGAGGGTAGGATTATCCGTCTATTTGGGTCAATTCTGGTGAACTGGATAATGGCAAAGCCTAAAGCACAGTAATAAGCAAGAACAGAGGACAAACATATATCAAACAAAAGCAAAACTTGTGAGAGTGGCATTTTTGCCTGTCCCTTGCTTCTCATAGTTCGCTACATCTTCTCTCTGTCAATCCTCGCATTCGAACTCTCCCACCCCTCCTTCCCACGATGTCCCTTCCTAGCGCTACCCTTCCTTCCCTCCCTCCCTCTTCCTTCCCTCGTCCCAAGTCCGCTGTCGAAAACACGTCAAAATGCTTAAGGAAGAAAGCTGGGTGGTGCCTTCCCCTCCCTTCCTCCCTCCAGTAGACTTGCCAACAGGCAGGTCCTACGTACACTATTTCCCTTTCACGGGCTTAGCGGGGCGAGGACCGTCTCCACCTGGCTAGTCATAGAAGACGATGCCTCGCTGTGTAAGCGTCTGAAGGTAAAGAAACAAGCCAATACCAGCAAGCGGTATCAGTGAAAGAAAATCAATGTGTCTATGAGTGCTAGAAGTAGACTGTAAACTTCTTGGTTGCTTAGGGAGCCGACGCTCTTCCGCTCCACAGCGTCTGGTGACGGTCCTCCCGCTAGTTGGCCGTCAGAAAACCTCCGTCACATCCATGTCGGAAAACCTCTACTGGGACTCGGGTTGTGGATGTTAAAGACGCGGAATCTAAGATGGTACCGACACTGTGGGAGTCAGCCGATGCAGAAGGTAAAGAGCTGCTATTTAGACTAGTTCACTCTCCTTAAATCCATATGAGATGCTTTGAGCCTCAAGATATTTTACCAAAGCTTGTCGCGGAGCGCTTTTGAACGCCTTTTTGTCAATGTAAACACATACTTTTACGTCCTCCTTCTTTTCTCCTTCCTCATAGGCTGCGTGGGTTGCGCGGATTGCCTCATCCATCCCACGCTGCCAGTCTTCGGCGGGGCCATTAAAACAGTAGGACGCCAGAACATGCCCTAGTAAGACATCCGGACGATGCCTCAGGAGATCGTTCATTTTAGGGGTGTAATGTCCGCCACCCACACCAACCACCACTAATTTACTACTGGTGCCGCTGGTGCTGGTGTTGGTGCTGCTGCTGTTGCTTTCCTCCGCTGCACTCAACCCCAAGTTTTGGTCCAGCACCTCTGCCCACACACACGCACCATCCTCCCTCCCCCAATCCTCTTCTTTCGAGCCAATCTCCACAAACATTGAGGGATGGGCAAGCCAAGGCCCGTGATGTGTTGCTTCTAATGTCACTTCAAATACATCTGCCAACGCCGTCCCTTGCACCGCCTTGTAAAGCTGCCGAAAAAGAGAGGCCATCCTCGGGGAGGGAGGGACGCAACGCCCCGGCACACCACCATGCGCGGCTCGATCCTGCTCGTCAACTGCAAAGGGCTGGCCTGGATTACCGATTGGGTGAATAGTCAAGGAAGGTCGTCCACTAACAGCAGCATGGCGGCTGAGGAAGATCAACTCCTGGATTTTATGCTCCGGGTACGCGGCTAGCCATTTCCGGTCAAGCCAGTCGGCGTGGAGGAAACCTTGCGATATTTGCCAGAGGTAGATGTTGTGGGAGCTTGTCGAACGGTACCAGATGCGGGATGTTGTGTCCATCGAGGGCGAGTCGGCCCAGCCGCCTCTTGAGAGGAGGGCTTTGACGATGTTGAGGGAGGCTTTATCTTCGGTGGTCGCGAGTAGGAGGATGGTTTTCACTGAAGCTGCCGTTTGCGCTGGTGGTGTTGTTGTTGCTGCTGCTTTTTCTACTGCTGCTGCTGCTGCTGATGGTGGTGGTGGTTGTGGATCGAAAAAGGATGCACTCATTATTGTGCGTGAAACAAGGAGACTGTGATGCTTGTGGTGGCGTCCAAGGTAATTGGAAGCGCTAAGACGAAAGGAGAAGACTCCACGAATACAGAAAGACGAATACAACACGGAGAGCGCGGCAATGGTGACGATAAAGGAGGGGCCAAACAGCCAACGGAGGAACATTTAATTTTCTATTATACCTGGGAGGGTGATGGGATTTAAAAAAAAGAAAGAGAGGTTTAGGGTTAGTCTTATATGATTTCTTTGCGACAACCCGGCCTTGCCCTTGTCCAGGGTTTAAAAATGAATGGGGCCGCCATATGTAAAAACGGCTCGCGAATTTCATTCATTCGATGGTTTTGGTCACTTCGCCAAACGACAGGGAGGGGCCCTGCCTTCCCGCCATTCAAGTCTGGACCTACTTGTCAAAGGTCTCCTGTCATTATCACCATGTGGTTGAGATGTACTTCTTTTTGACGTTCAATTTTGTGTATTTAGTCATGCGTAATTGTATCTACCTATACATTAAGAATGCGGGTGATTTTCACGGCATGATCCGCCCCACAGCTAGCCAACATCAGCAGCTCTCCCTCTTTCTCCCTATTTAACCCGGCAGCTCCAGCGACATCCGCATTGAAAGCAAGAGGTTTCCATCGAAGCCGTCGAACCGCCGCTGCATGAGGCAAACTCCCCTCAAACACCATGAGACACCGCCATGAGGTCTCATCATCCTTTCTTCCCGACCACAGCTCCACCTCCCCGCTCTCCATGCCAATGGCCAATATGTAGCTCCCATCCTCACCCACTCCTTCCTTCCTCCCGACCTGCTCTACCAAACGAGGCGCAAATGCCACGGCCGTCACCGCATCCGTCTTATTCGAGGATGGTTTAAAACTCGCCTGAGCCTGAGGCATCAACACCGGCTGCAGCTGGTGCTTTCCTCCTCTATCTCCTCCTCCTCCCTCTACCTTTCCCACCAACCGTCGCCACAGCTTAACCACTCCATCTCTTGACGCCGTAGCCAACAAAGCATCATCATGCGACCAGTCACACGACCAAATGATCCGCTTGTGAGACTTGGACAAAGTCTGCACCGGCTGGAAGCTCTGCTCCTCGCCCTCTTCCTCCCCCTCTCCCTTCCGCGCACGTGCATATACACACACCTGCCGATCCTTCGACACACTCACTAATAACAGCCCATCATGCGAAAAAGCCAACTGCACAACCGTAGATTCATGCCCGGGTAACACCCCCGCCCCTATCCAGCTCCCTGTATCCCACAGCCTGACCTGTGCCGTCTCAGCATCTCGGGCTTTGCACGCCGAGGCCACCAGCCTTCCCGTGGGGTCAGCTGCTAAGCATGCAATCCCATTGCCATGCCCGTATAACTTCGCAATTTCTGGCCACAACGTATGATCCACCAGCTCACTCTCCAGCAAGGAAGGGTTCTTCCCACGTCCTTCCCATGAGACACGCGCTCGGGCCTTCGCGATTGCTTCAACGTCTTCCTTCCCAGTACCCGCGCCACCATCCGTGCTCAGAATCATTCCTCCTCCACCAAGCTCTTCCTCCTCTACCTTCACTTTCGATGACGATGAAGTAGAAGACGAGATTTGCACCGCTTTGCTCGACAGTGCCAATGCTGGGATGTACGCCGTCTCCACTCGGGCCGGCTGCACGGACCGGATCCCCCCCAGAGCCTCTAAGAGACCAAGCACTTTGTTGGGTGCATCAAACACCCTCAACGTCTTCTCGTCTGCACCGGAAATCAGGCGATGTTCTTGTCCTTGTATCCCTTCCCTTCCTGCCCTTCGGGGAGGCAGCAAATCCAAACAAGTCAGATCGTACCCATGCACCTGCACGCGCGACATTTCATGCCATCTTTGCGTTGCCACCACCCTCGCCCACAATCGCGTCGTCTGATCCTTACTGACACTCACCAAATACCTTCCCCCTCCTCTCCCCTTGCCACTCCTTTCCCACTGCACATCACTAACTTCTTCGAAATGACCCGTCGTGAACGGTCCTGGCACCCAACGTCCTTCCTCCTCCCCCTCCTCCTCCTCCCCTTCCTCCCTTACGCCCTCCCCCTTCCCCTCTCGTTCGTACGCGTGGAAAGAACCTCCAAAGCCATGACCTAACACTTTTTTTCCATCCGCACTAAACACACACCCCATGAACCCAAGCAAATTACTTCCAACCGCCCCACCCAAATCTGCTCCTAAATCTCCCAGACGCACTCGCGGGGTCCATACCCCTCTCGCTCCCTCCGGTCTCCAAATAATTAAACTCCTGTCCATGGAGCAGGAGAGCAATGCTAACGGTTGTCGTTCTTGCTGTTGAGGTTGTGAGAGGAAATGCTTGCTTTGCGGGTGCCAGCACAAGCCCGTCACCCAGTCCGTGTGGCCCACCAGCAGGGCATCCAGTCGCACGCCATACTTGCACTGCTCGCCCTCAATCACCAAGCGCACCTCATCGTTGTCCGCTTCCTCGTCAACACGCACCCGCTCCTCACCATCATCGTTATTTTCTTCGTCCTTGTATTCCCCTCCTCCTGCTTTTCGCACAGTCTCTTTCACCTTGGCATGTAGCGCCTTACTCCCTTCCATCGGCTCGATTCGCCATAGCCTAATCTTCCCATCATGCGCACCGGACGCCACCCAAACCCCTCCATCTCCTGCTCTCCCACGCTGCAGCTGCTGCTGTTCCCGCTTCTCGAAGCCCTCCTGCTGCTGGAGGTGGTCTTCGTGTGCCCTGGACAGAGGTCTCCACGCCAAGCTTCGGACCCAGTCCTGATGCCCCACTAAAGAACCCGCGCGTTTCCAATCAGGCGATGTCGATTTTCCTCCACCCCCTTCTTCCTGTTTCATCTTTCTCGGAACCCTGCCATTCCATATGTGAATTTTAGCGTCCACTGCTCCTACAAATAAAGCCACCTCTCCTATCCCGTCCTCCTCCACTCCCTCGTCTTCCTGGCCTGACAACGGCACCAACGCGACAGCATAGGGGATTTGAGTAGGTGGCAAGACCACGGCAAAGATTTCCGTCCACGTAGAATCACTATCTGTACAACGGGAATGACTGCACTGCCACACCGTGACGGAAAGCGTCGTGACAGCTGCAATCAAACATCCTCCCAAGACCGCCAGGCGGTTGATTGACGCCGTCGCGGTCTCACCCTTGGTGGGCCGAATTATCTCCGTGCACATCCATGCCGATCTATTCTTGTTCTGCTCCCAAATACGAACAGTGCCATCCGCGGCACCCGATACCAAGACTTGTCTGGGGACCAGCCAGGCGACGCAATGTACCTTTCCCTCGTGGCCCCGAAGGCTGTGTCGGACCTCGCCTTCCGCCGTCGCCAGTGCGACCCATTCATGCGCGCCATACGCCACCACCAAGGATGTATTTTCCTCCTAAAAAGGAAGGGGGAAAGAATTTCACTCAACAACCATGTACGCGGTCGAATCAATCAGAGGCTGACCCTCCACGCAAGGCAAAGTCGACCTCCCTATAACCCAGTTCCACTTAAAGTGTCTTACCTTGTCGACAGGAAGGACCTCCTTGGCCCACGCCAGGCATTGACTGAAGGAGTTACATGCCGCGGATATAAAGACGGACTCGGCTCCCACGCTGGTCGTGGTGGTGCTCGTGGATGCCATATTTGCTTGATCTGAGCCCGACATGATACGACCTCCTCCTTCTCGCCTTCCTTGCTGACGATGACGAAGCAATGACTTTGCTTGGCTTTGTGGAGCGATGATCCTGTAAAATGGCTTCGGCTAGTGTCTGATTTCCGGATGTTCTTGCCCTTTGTCTGCCTTTCTGATGTGGGGCGGCAAAGTAGAAATTGCTTGAGATTTGGTTTAGGGTTGTGCATTGGAACCACACAACGCTCGCTTCTCAGTACTGGCGAGGAAGTGGGAATGAATACATGCACGAGAGGGACATACGATTACTGCCGCTAGGTGATTCTTACACCTATCCACCACTGGATAGTGAGAAGCCCTTGGTAATAGCACTGTGCTCAGGCAGTGGCGGATTTATTTTGTGCTTCCAGTCGTCGCTCCGTGTGGCACTTGCTGAAGTTCATCATTTCCTTTCCTTCCACTTATAACAGGCTACCCACCGCCACCACCATCAGGAGCAGCAGCAGCAGCGGCCGCGTGACTGTCGTTCTAGCCTTTCCTGATGCATGGTGGTTGCCCGCTTCGAGTTCTGCTTGGCCTCCCGCTCGTTCTCTGCGTCCTCCTTTCCCCCACCATTTTCGCCTTCCGTCGCCCATTGCTCAGCGCCCGCCCCGCTGCCTCTGCCTTTGGCTGGTCCTCGTCTAAGCAACGAGCCGCCACCACCTTTTCGTTCGGGTGGAAAAACAAGCTTAGCGCATCGTCCTTCACTTCGTCGTGGCCAGCAGCAGGAGGTGTAGGAGCAGGAGCAGTGACGGCTCCACCAAATCAACCACCGCCTACCCGCGCCTTCGCCATGGCGCAGCTGAGCAAGATCACAGGTGGTGCTACCGGCGCCGCTGACACAGGATCTAAGCAGCCTTTCTCGCTCTCGACGCTTTGGGGCATCGTTGGCGTGGTGGCTGTGCTTAGCAACGCCATCCGCCGTCTCTTGCCCATTGCTCTCGAGCCGTTCAGCAAGGCCGGGACCGCCGGTGCCACTGCCTTTACACCTCTCCACTGGGCGCAATACGTGGGGTTTGCGTTGGTTATGGCCTACGCTGAGGGTTACAAGGGCTTTCAACTCAAGTTCTCTCCGCTAGTAGTCAAGCGAGCGATGACCTTGGGACCTAACTCTCCCTTCCACCACAAGCTGTTCGCGGCCCCCTACAGCATGGGTCTCTTCCACGCCAGCAAAAAACGACAAATTGTGTCGTGGACACTCGCCCTGGGCATTGTGGGATTGGTGAAATTAGTCAAGACGTTGGTGTTTCCGTACAGGGCTATAGTAGACGCGGGGGTGGTGGTGGGGTTGTCATGGGGTACGGCCTCGATTGCGGGTATTTACATCCAGGCGCTGCGGGGACAGGTGCCAGGGATCGATCCGGCCATGCCAGAGAAGAAGGTGCAATGAAATCATCATATAGAGGATATAGGAGGTGAAGCGTGGTTTGCAATGAGGCAAGAGTGTAGGAGTGAAGGTAAGAACTAGTCGTGGGGAGGTGGGTACCGGGACAAGGGAAAGCTTATCATCAACGATGGAAAAGCAACGAAGACGGAGATAGAAAAGAGGGGGTGGGGCAAAGAAGGGCACAAACACTAGAAGGATTTTACCAAACCATCGGCAACACGCAACACTAGTACGACAAAAAGAATGATGCGATGAAAGAGAGGCCTCCTGGCGGAGTTTTGATACCTATGCAGAAGGTGAGAGTGATCCGGCACGGCCACCTACGACGCCGACGACCCTCCCTCGCAAGTGAATGTGGTTGTTCCCTTGCCAGTGCGTGCGCGAAAGGGAAAGGGATAGAAGACAAGAGACAGCAGAAGCAATACAACAAGGAAACAAAAGCAAGCATATCCACAATTAACTACAAGCGTTGAGAACTCTTGTCAACCAAAACATCATTTCGTTCCTTATCGGTCGTTCTCACCGCCCCATTCTGTTGCAGCTTTTTCTCTTCCCCCAGATAGCCACCAATCGCACAGAATGGAGAAGGCGACGTCACGGCGAATCCCGCGTCCCCCCCTCCTTCCCCTCCCTCCTTCCCTACATCACACATACACGCTCAATGCATACGCGGCTACTCCACATGCTACTCAGCTTTACTTTACTCCTCCTCTTCGTCCTCTTCCTCCTCTTCTTCCTCGTCTAGGTGGAAGTGCCACTTGCTCCAGTCTACATGGTGGTAAAGTTTCTGTGTTTGGTGGTGTTGTGAAAGTGTGCCAGTGTGAGGTCATACGCATTGCTTGTTCTTTCTTTGAAGAACACCGCTTTCTCGATTGTCTTCACCAGAACAATTATATCATCAAATGAGAGTCCATTACTGATCGCAGCATCCCAAATCAACCTTTGCTTTCTCTCTTTCCTTCACCCTCTCTACCAAGCTACAGCGAAGGCCCCTCCATTCCTTCACACATCCCGATCTCGCTCCATTCTCCCCACCAGCAAAACACAAACACGAGACGTACCCCACTGTTGCTCAGCTCCCATGCCGTGTCGATGCCCTTGGAGTAGACCCACTCTACCGCAATGGCCCCCGCAAAGACATAAGTCAAGTAGGCAATGTTGCTGCGAAAGACGTTCTTGTACAGCGTGTGGTAAAGGGCCCCGCCCCCGCTGCTGCTAGTCGTGGCCAGGCCACGGCGGCCTAACGAAAGAGGGAGGAGGATATGGGGTGTGAGTTTGGGTGGGCGCTTGACGTGTTGGTTGATGCAGGACAAGACACGACGACCAGTGCACAGCTCCCAGATCGACTTTCTCATTTCCTCCCTCTTTCCTTCGAGTGTACATACCTGCCCCCGCCATTGCTGGCCGCTGGGCAGCCATTGTGCGCCGCAACGCCATGGAGAGCAGCATCGATACCTATAGAGTGTGTTGTTGTGTGGTTTGTTAGTCAGTGGGAAGCGATGCGGCATTTGCGATACGCATGGAGGCGAGAGGAAGCAGGCGTGATCAGCTGCTTGGAAGTCATGAGAAGGACCTCTGCCGCAGCCGACGTACAACAACCACCACTATCAGAGGCGAGTGGAGAGTTTTTGATTGGGCTTGGATGCACAGCACGCGAGTGGCAAGGACACAATAGGCATTGCCTAGCTTCTTATTGGAGAGGAGCCCAAGAAGCAAAATGATGATGCTTAAGGCCCTTGGTCATCGTCGCCTACCTCGCCCATGCCCCAATTCGAAGCATTTAATCCACATTCGCACCACAAACCACATCCACCGGCAGCTCCTGTGGCACGAAGAAGACTGAAAGGCAGTAACACCATCCTACTCATCACCGCGTTTTCTCCCCCTTCTCATTTCCTCCCCCTTCAAACAGGAGGCGTCAAACAAGCAAGCCATGCTCCAGTCCCAGCAGCAATAACACAGCAAGAAAGCGCCTGCACTACACTACATAATGGGGCCCCTGCCGTTGTCATCGCGGGACCCAAAGAAAAAGGGCTGCGGAACTAAACACAACGTCCGGACCTGGTGCAACCAAGATCCTTGCGGGGTTGTCTGCGCCGGGGTCACCTGGTGGCTGATTGCTTATGCGCAGTACACTATCAACAAGGTCGTGATTTTTGAGTGGATGGGCTTGTTGTCTTTGCCGGGGTTGGTGAATTTTGTCGCGTTCAATACCACGGCGTGCTTGGCGATGCTCTCGCATGTCCGTGCGATGATGACGGATCCTGGGGCGGTCCCTCGCGAGGCTTTACCTTTGCCAGACGAGGAAGGTTTGATTGAAAATGGGAGGGCAGATGGTGCCGTTGCCTTGGAAGAGGGCAAGCACCCGCTGCCCAGTGATGGCGCAGGGATAGGCCCTCGCCAGCGTGTGCGTAAGTTTTGTCGGAGGTGCAATGCATTCAAGCCGGCAAGAGCTCATCATTGCAGTATTTGCAAGAGATGCATTATCAAGATGGATCACCACTGTCCCTGGGTGAATAATTGCGTGGGCATTGGCAACCATAAGTTGTTTTTATTGTTCATCTTTTACATATTTTTGATGTGTACTTACGCGTTGATCTTGGTGGTGGCAAGGTATGCCAAGTGCATGGGAGAGGAGGAGCCGGCTGTGACGGAAGGGTGTGATGACGTCACAGGAAATTTGCTGGTAGTGTTTTTGGTGATTGAGGCGATTTTATTCGGTCTATTCACTTGCTGTATGATGCTTGATCAGTGGACTGTTGTCTCGACCAACACTACTTCTATCGACAGGCTGAAAATGGGAACGGGAGGGGTGCAGTTTCAAGCGTTGCAGCAACAGCAGCAGCAAGGGAGGAAGAGAGGAGGGAAAGGGGACGTGAATGAAGTGTTTGGTGGGAGGGAAGGGGGGAGGATAAGAGGGCATTGGTTCTGGCCGGTGCCGGCTCAGTTTCCGGGAACAACTAAGAGCGATGTGTTGGGGTATCGTGTGGAGGGAGGGGAGGAGGACGGGGGGGTAGGAGGGGGTGGAAGAGGGAGGAGAGAGATAGAGGAGGAGTGTCTGGAGGCGGACGAAGAGACGGGAATAATGCTGTTGGATAAAAGAAGGCGATCGTCGTCGGGAGGAATAGGGATGGAGGTGATGGTGAAGGAAGAGCAGCTTCTGTCGGATGGCATGGGACGGAGGGAGGGAGGGAGGAGTAGTGGCATTGGGGGTTTGGCGCCGGTACCGAGTAAACGGACACCGACACAGGCGAGCAAGGGAGTGGGGGGAGGAGGGGGAGTGGGGGGAGGAGGAGGAGGAGGAGGAGGAGGTGGTTGTGGTGGAGGAGGAGAGCTGTCGTCATCTGTCTCGGTTGGAGTAGGCGATCGCATGGCTTTGCTACGGGGAGAGGGTCTGTATGATGGCAAAGGGTGAAAGAGAGGGAGGAGGGGTGGGTATCAAAGGAATGGACGAAATAGTGTATGTACAGTGAGTCACTTTCCTCCGTGAATTATAAAGACAAGAAAGTACGGGCGTGCGTGTGTGTGTGTGTGTGTGTGTGTGTGTGTGTGTGTGTGTGTGTGTGTATGTGTGAGAAGAGGATGGGGCGGGATGGAAACACCAAGAAGGAAAACTCTGCAGCAAACAAGACCACGTCACTACTTATATTGTATCGTTGAGCGTTTCTGGTTCATGATTATGTGTGTGTCATTATTTCTCCTCTCATTTGTATTCATTTCGATATTTTCCCCCGTGCACGAGTCGCTTCAAAGCTGTTTGGTAATAATTTTATCCTCCAATACCTACAAATTCATAAAATCCACTCCACGTCCTCGTCTGCAAAAAAACAGTTTACAATTTTATCGATATCAAAAATGCAAGTACAAATACCGAGCTCCTATACCTGCCTCCCAGCCTCCCTGCCTTCCTCACGACAACAACGCGGGCGGTACACCCGCGACTATCTCCCTCCCCGGTGCCCTCACCAACAGCCTCACAATCAACGACAAGCTCACCCCCGGATATCGCCAGCAAAACGCGGCGATATTCAAAAGCGGGATCAAGGGCACACACACGTTGTAAAAAGCTACATGACCCAGCGGCAGTCGATTGTGCACCACGAGGGTCACTAGAAAGGTAGCGAAATTGTTAGCAGCCACCGCAAGAAGGGCTTGGTACGTCGCCCATCTGGCTAGGCCAGGGTAAGAATTCACCAGCTGTTGCATTGAGGCAGGCCCCCACAAGAGGTACGGTAGTTGGAGCAGGGATGCAGATCCCAGAAGGGCGACAAAAATCGTGGGTAAACTCCCTTGCCACGCGGTCATCAAAGAAGCTTGCAATGCATCCGCCCTTGGTTGCCGCCACAAATTACTCCCAAACACCTGCCGGAACAAGGAGGGTTCAAATGGCAAAAACCACTTCCTCCCCAATTCCGTCTTGTATTTCCCTTTCCACCAAAAATACATGTTCTGCCCAGCGTCACTCCATGAAAATACTACTGCATACACAGCAATTATAGCAAACAACTTCCCTATCGGCCCGTACCACCCATATGCCCCGAATCGAAACGTCAAGCTCCATCCCAAGAAAGACAGTCCATACAGAGTCCCCACAGCCAGGCCTCGAGCAGCAGGTATATCATACCCGGGGAAACGAGTCGGGATCAAGGCAACACCAAACAGAAGGTTGCTAAAAATGGCGAGGATAGTCGACGTATACAAAAGGACAGAAACATGACTGCTTGTCATTGCCTCCTGCACCACCAGGACAAGAGGTAGCACCAAAGCCCCGACCCCACCGAGCCGATGGCCGATTGCACTCACGTTATGCCACCTACCCACGCTCGCCAATGGCAGCCCCCGCGCCAAACACAAGAAATACGGCAACAGAGTCCCTGCCAATGGCGCCGCAGAGAAGATGGCTCGCTTACCCAAAGGCATGGTTCGAAGCAAAATGGACAGTAGAAGCGTACCAGATGCGCCTGCCCCGACGAGCAGGCTGGCTAACAGCTTCTTGCGTGCGGCCTCCGGCTCCGGTAATGTGGTCCGATCAAAATCATCGAATGTACAGGAGTCAAATTTCCGTTGTTTTCTTTGCCATCGAAGACGTCTCGCCCACGCTATTATCCGTTGACGTTTGGGGGGTGATGGTCGCTGGTTATGACGGGATTGAGACTGGAGTGGGGCTCGTGTTGCTGCTGGTGTGAAAGGTTGGAGAGAGCACGGTGGCCTTTGTATTTGTACAGGCGCCGATAGAACGCGAGAGGGCGACAAGGAGATGGGCAGAAGGCTGTGTGACTTGCGTAATATTGACTGCTGACAGGCAAAGCGGCGTGATGGCAAAGCGACGGGCACAGAATAAAACGCCGTAATTGATGCCCTCCGCGCCTCTGCAGTTGTTGGGAACAACAGCCCGATTAGCGGCGGCAAGAGAGGCCAAGATATCCATGATTGTCGAAGTAGGGGCCATGCATGTCGTTTTCGCACAGGTGGAGACATGGTGGCTGTGGGGGGGGGAGGAGGGAGGGTGGGTCTTGCTGAGCTCGGCAATTGCACCATGGATCGAGAGAGGCTTGGACTCGGGTTGAAAATACGAGCGGTCGACGCGGTCATTCCCATCCCGCTATCCCTGATGATTCGTTGAATAGGCGCGCATGTGTGTGGTCGACAACCTGCACTTGGAAAAGAAGGACAAGGGAAGGGCATCAAAGCTCAAATCAAAAATTTGGGGCAAAACTGCCCCGGCAGTTGAAGCAGACGAACGACGAACAGAAGCGACGCGCAAGCAAAGCCTTTGCAGTATGTGCGTGCTTTCATTTCTTTCATGGCCAAATTGCTACGGATTTGATTTCTACCATGCACATCAGCTATCTCTCAAAAAAGCTCTCGCATCAAGTTGTACTTACTCCAAATGCTTTTACATTCTTGTTTTTCTTCTGGCCTTTCCTTACAAACTGAAGTCCTCTATAACCCAAACCTCTTATCCATCATTGCCTTTCCCGACGACAGCCCCGTAGCTGCTCCCATCACCCTCCTCCTCTTCTTCCTCTTTCACCTCATTAGTCCTCCTCTAGGAATCTACTGCCCCTCCATCATCACTCTTCCCTTCCTTCTGTTTCCGCCTTCCCCTTTCTACTCCGCCTCTACAGTCACACTCTTCAACCGTTGCCTTTCCTCGTGCATTTTCTTTGCAACCTCCGACGACTTCATCTCCCTACATTGCTCCACATGTGTAGATGCCTACGAACACGGTAGCTCCCACATGCCCACTTCCTTCGGAGCCGCAATCTTCACATCATCGTCGTTTTACTCTCTCAATCTCTACATCGGCCGTCCATCATCATTATCAAACCCGGGACGGTATGCCACCCCCGACAGGAAGGCATGCCACATCTCTTTTTCCACTCTACCTCTTCCTACTCATCAGCGTCAATCTGCCTCAAGCACCCTGTATGAGCAAAGCCAGCATATACCAGACAAAACTCCCCTACCCTCTACCGTGCTAGTTCTCTCGACCACCCCAAAAATTTCTACACTCCGCGTGTACCTTGTGGAAGAAATTGTCTTCGATTACCTCCATTCTAGGGAAATGTGTCAATGCCTGAGGTGCTGTGGCCGCAGCGGCCGGGAAAACGGAAAGAAAGGAGGAAGTTGAGGAGAAGGCAAGGGAGGAGGTAGGTGATGGTGCTACCAGCTTCTTGGAACGGCGGAGTCCGATGACAGGCAGATGCTGATACTGGTTCTTGATTTGGGAGGGGAAGATGGGATGCAATGGGCGATGGCCCCCTCGCTCCTACTGCTCCGTCGTCTTGTCCGGCAGCTTGTTGGTCTGCCAGGGTAAGGTAAGGCAGGGGGCGGGTAGAAGTGGTTCCAATGCTGCATATTTGGCAGCTGTGGTGCAAGGAGAGAGTGCGACGCACGCGCGACTCGCAGAGTCTCCTATTGCCATGCTGCTGCTTCAGTGCACCAAGCTCCCGGGGGCGATGCCGGCGAGGGAAGAACCGCGGACGTGGTAAGAAGTGGCTTTGCTTCCGCAGCTACTTTGCTGCGTGCAGCAGCGGTCCGTTCGGTGGAGGCATGACAAGGGGCAGGGCTTGTAAGAGGTGAGGCCCTTGTCCACTTCTGCAGACCGTGCCGGAGGCTCTTGCGGAATGGCGGGTTGGGTGTCTCCTTGTCAAGTAACTTCTCCTGGGGCGAGGTATAGCGTCATTTCCTCCTTTGCTGCTGCGGCGTTATCCCCTCGCCGTTGAATCTTGACCAAAAGTAAAAGTGCCGTCGGTGTTGGTGATGTGAATGGCCGAAGGTCCATGGTGTCGAGCCCCCGCGATGTGATTGGAGCGCGAGTTGAGCGAGATAAATCGCTGAATTCTGCTTCCGAGTCGCTTTGCTCTGAACGACGACCACAGCCCTTCGAAGAGAAGCATCTCCTGTCTTCCCAACCACGAAATCACCATCCAAACGGATAGATTCCAGGACAGATGTGACTGGGTGCAACGCGCGCGCATGGGCAGGCAATGCTCAAGCTTGTGGTAGCGGTAGGGCCTGTTGTTGTATTGTAGCCCCATCGCATTCCACCAATCAGAATCGGCTTCGCTTCGCCCACGGGACGATGCCTCGAATTGCTTCGACTGTCGAGAAAGGGGCGAGCACGGACCTCCACAAGAGCTCCCCGTCTCCGGCTTCCAACGCGAGCACAACGGTCATGCTGCTTTGAACAGACATCGCTCGCAAAGAGAGACCATACCCCCGCGCCCACAAGCCACGGCCAACAACCAGCAATCGCTATATAGCATCACTGCTTCTATGCGAATTCAAATTCTTGGCCAAGCATGGGGGCCCTTTCCCATGAACACACTCACACGCAACCACACACAAACCACAGAGCGCCATCATGCGACGCATCACCAAGCTTGGCCTCACGCTGGGCGTGCTGGCCGTGGCCTCCTTTCTGACACCTGGTAAGTCCCATGTTAACTTCGCTCAAAAGCGAAGCATCGTGTGCGGCGTCTGCTTGCATCTTCCCTGCCTACCCTCCCACTCGATGTTTGTGTGCATGCCCATGGACAAAAGAGTTTGGCAATGAAATCCACAATCAATCCGGACACGCCATCTCGCATGCTGGCCTCGGTTGGGATATGTCTTTGCGTGTGTCTGTCTGTTTGAATCTGTTCCTTCTACGTGTGTATTCCTCGGCGAGACCCATGATCGTGCACCCACACACAATCTACAAAATGTATAAACACGCACCTTTCCATTATTTTCACAAGCGACACAACTTTGCCAACATATTGTATCTTCCTCTTTTCCCCTTGTCGTCCTTCGCTCATTCATCGCCACTCTCTACCCCGGTCCTCCCGAATTCAAAACACCCACAGTGCCGGTCTTTGGCTCCGACGTGCCAGGCTTGACCGAGGTCTCCGATGACGTTCCGGAAGACAAGATCATGGAAAGTTTAGCGAAGGCCAACGGTATTGACCCCGAAACCTTCGATTACGACAAGTGGCTTGAGGAGCAGAAGGAAGAGATCGCGAACGAGGACAAAGCGTAAGTTTTACCCTGCAAAATGACGACCGAGTTTCTAGATATTTGGGATGGGATAGGAATGTATACACGGACAGCCTCATCAAATCTGGCTGTCTCTTTGTCAATCTGTCTGACAGATCAAGAGCGCTATTTTCCAGGTGAGAGGATTGCTTGCCTTGCTGCCAGAGTAATGTGCGCGCGGCGTCCTCTTTCTTGATACCCACCTCCCTTTTCTTCCCTTCCACTACCTCAAGCTATCGCCGTTCCAATGCACTCATCCCATCCTGTCTCCTATCCGCCCGCTCCTCCCTCCCTTCCTCAGCAAACAGCCCTCCGAGCTGGAGGTCGCCCTGGAAGCTGAAGGCGAGAAATATGAATTCCAAGCCGAAGTTTCCCGACTCATGGACATCATCATCAACTCCCTCTACAAAACCAAAGAGATCTTTTTGCGTGAACTCATTTCGAACGCCTCGGATGCCCTGGACAAGATTCGTTTCCTCTCCATCGGCGACCCTGCTGCTCTGGGCTCCCAGTCGGACCTGGAGCTGCGCATCAAGTCGAACCGTGACAAGAATACCCTCACGATCATGGATAATGGCGTGGGTATGAACAAGACGGACCTGGTGAATAACCTGGGGACGGTCGCAAAGTCGGGCACAGCCAACTTCATCGATGCTCTATCCGAGGGACAGGACTTGTCGCTGATTGGTCAGTTCGGGGTGGGGTTTTACTCAATTTATCTCGTCGCGGAAAAGGTGCAAGTGGTGTCGAAGAAGAATGGCCATGATCAGTACGTGTGGGAATCGACGGCTGATGGAGTTTTCACAGTCGTCAAGGACCCTCGCGGAAATACGTTGGGGCGAGGGACGGAGATTACTCTGTTTTTGAAGGAGGATGCGAAAGAGTTTGCAAAGCCCGAGGTGCTCGAGGAGCTTGTGAAGCGATACTCCGAGTTCATTTCTTTCCCAATTTACTTGGAGAAAACCGTGAAGGAGGAGATTGAGGTGCCGGTGGAGGAGGAGGATGAGGATGAGACCACCAGCACGAACGTGGATGGGGAGGAGGGGGAGGAGGAGTACGAGGAGGTGGAGGTCGCGGATGACGTGAAGACGAAAAAGGAGACCATCACCAAGACGATTTGGGAGCGCGTAAACACCAACGTTGCCATCTGGTCCCGACCTGCCTCTGATATCACGGATGCGGAGTACTCCAAGTTCTACAAGGCCTTCACTAAGGAGCCCACGTCCCCGCAGACCTGGATCCACTTCAAGGCGGAGGGCGAGATGGAGTTTAAGAGCATTTTGTACGTCCCGGGAGAGGCGGCGCCTGACATGTATGATACCTTCTACACGAAGTCGGCTCAGTTGAGGTTGTATGTGAAGAAGGTGTTGATTTCGGATGAATTTGAGGAGTTGCTGCCGAGGTACATGAACTTTATCCGTGGTGTGGTCGACTCCGACGATTTGCCTCTGAATGTGTCGAGGGAGACGTTGCAGCAGCATAAGCTGTTGCGTGTGATGGCCAAGAAGCTGACGAGGAAGGTGCTTGAAATGTTGAGGCGGCTTTCCATGAAGGGACGGGTGGACGAGGAGGAGGAGGAAGAGGAGGAGGAGGAGGAGGAAGGCGAGAAGAAGGAGATCGTCGACAATGAGAAGTACATCAAGTTTTGGGAGACGTTTGGGAAGAGTATTAAACTTGGTGTGATTGAGGACATGTCGAACCGCGCGAAGCTTGTGAAACTCCTCCGCTTTAAGAGCAGCTTGGATGGCGTGGAGTGGACCAGTCTGGAGGGCTACTTGTCTCGGGCTAAGGAGTGGCAGAAGTCGATTTACTACCTGGCGGGCGAGTCGATGGAAGCCGTGCAGAAGAGCCCGTTCCTGGAGAAGTTCAAGTCGAAGGGGCTGGAGGTGTTGTTCTTGGTGGACTCGATTGATGAGTACTGCATTCAGCAGGTGCCCGAGTTTGAGGGGAAGAAGCTGCAATCGATTTCCAAGGAGGGGTTGAAGTTCGGGGATGAGGACGAGAAGACCGTCAAGAGCCGCGAGAAGCACTACAAGGAGGCCTTTGCCCCTCTTGTCAATTTCCTTAAGACTCTCTTCACCGGGAAGATCAAGGAGGTGGTCATCTCTCACCGAATCGAGTCGGCGCCGTCTGTGATTGTGACTGGCCGTTACGGGCACTCGGCCAACATGGAGCGCATTGTACGAACTCAGGCCGTGAATGACCCTGAGAAGTACCAATCGTTGCAGGCGCAGAAGACGATGGAGATCAATCCTCGTCATCCTATCGTCGTGGAGCTGAACAAGCGCTTGCAGGAGGACGGAGACGATGCCGAGGGGGTGATGGACACTGCGTGGCTGCTGTACGACACGGCCTTGCTTGAGTCGGGCTTCACGCACGATGATGTGCCCAACTTCACCCGGCGTGTGTTGAACGCCCTTCGTTCCGGCCTGTTCCTCCCTAACCTTGACCTGGTGGCCGAGGCTGACATTCATTTGGAGGAGGACGATGACGATGAGGATGGGGAGGAGATCCCCGCGGGCACTATGCCTGACCTGTCCTCCTTTGCCATGCCCGCCTCGGACGAGCTCTAGGTGCATAAAGATTGGCACGAGGGCAATTGGAGTGACGAAGGAGAAGGTCCAAGAGAGGGAAGATGTAGTATCGATGGGGTTGAGAGTGAAGGAGAGGTGGCGGCAGGTGGAGCCCTCACGGTTTTTGCTGGCGTTATCTTCTGGTCTTGATTCTTTTGCGTTCCAAGACCCTCACCAACTTGTTCTTCGGGGAGGAAAAGTGCGAGGGGTGATAAAGCAGTATATGAGGGACAAGGAAATGGTGGAGTGTAGTTGTAGTAGGATGTGAGACTAGACAAAAAGACGAAAAGGTGGCAATCCAATACTAGAGATAGAAAATAAAACGTGACAAACCCCCAACGCCATACACAAAGAATCGAAAGGAAGAAAAAGGAAAAAGGATGGCACCACCCCCTACCCAACTATCAATCCAAACAGGAAATCAAAAGAAAGGAAAGTATCTCATCGGCAGTATTATAAATACAACGCTCATCTCAATCGGTTTGTTTGTATTATATGAGTCGTAACGGACAGCATCACCGATCGCCTCCGTACTTTGTGCTCCTTCGTTTGACCTTGTAACACACCCAACCTACACACACAAAAGATGACGGAAAGCTTGCAGAATCGGCGCGCAGTGCGCGTTCCACTGGTGGCATTGCTAGCTCTGGTCCTGCACATCACGCAAGTAAGCCACGCATTCCTCAAGCAACCTCCTCTCTCTAGTCACCATCGTCCGCGTCGTCGTCACGAGCAGCATGCGCCCGCCTCTGCCTCCCAGACGTCCTTGGCGCTCTTCAAGGGTGTGCGTGACATCTTTTCTCGGCGGCAAAAAAGGGGTGAAAATCCGGAAATCCCACCAGATGAGGAGAACATGACCAAGTACGAACGCTTTCGTCAAGTCATTCCTCTCCCACCTGTGGGCGAGCGCCGTCGCTACTCGCTTGGCGTAGGTTCCTCACGCTTGCCCAGCATCGAAGATTTGTGGGCCGAGGCTTGGCCAACGATTGCCTGTGGCGACGCCATGGAACGACGGGATGCGCTGAACGAAGGAAGTGGGCCTCCAGATGCGGAGGCATTGGTACGGAGGTTCGGCCAGGAGAGTGCAACGATTCAAACGGTGTTCTACAAGGACGCCGCTTCCTGGTGTCCGTACTGCGCCTCAGTATGGATGATGCTGGAAGAGAAGCAGCTACCTTACACCATGAAGCGCATTAATCTGTTGTCGTACGGTGAGAAGCCCGAGTGGTTATACGACGTCTCCGGGACGGGTTTAATGCCCGTTCTTGAAGTAGGGGGGCGCATTCTTCGAGAATCGGTCGACATTTGCAAATTTATTGATTGGTGGCGCGGAAATGACATAAGCCCCGCTGGGAAAAATACCAAAAGTTTGTGGCCTACCAAGGGCAATACCTTACACACGGAGGCCGAGGCGTTGCTAGGGTTGGAGCGTGACCTTTTTCGAGATTGGTTCATTTACGTATTCGAAGGACCGGAGGAAAGGGGAAGAGAGGAGTTTTGGGCCACCCTTTTACAAGTGGAGACTGCATTGGCCAAAACTAGTGATAATCCTTGGTTCCTACCGGGGACAGACCCATCCTTAGTTGATATTGTCTTCGCACCGAAAGTTGAGAGGATGGTGGCATCGTGTCTGTATTGGAAAGGGATGACTCTGCGGGGGCATGCCGAGCTCCCAGCGCTAGGCAAGTGGTTGGACGCGCTGGATCGACGACCCAGTTATGCTGCGATCAAGGCCGATTTCTTCTCTCTCGTTAATGGCTTGGAGCCCTTGTTTGGTCGGGCGTACGGTGTGGAGACGTCGGAAGTGAAGGAAATTCGACGCAAAATCGATGGCCTTCATTATACCTCTTGGCGTCTCCCTGTGTCGGCCGAGGAAAATATTCGAGAGTATCTTCCGCCCGACACACAGCCTTCCGAGAGCTACGCGCGGCAAAGAGCGGCAGTTCGCCTGATTTTGAACAATAAACGATTGCCTCGGTATATGGCGCGTGCTTTAGGGACACCAGGGCCCGAACATCGTAGCCCGCTGGCGGATCCTCATAATGCCGTTGATGAGTGGGTGTTACCAGAAGTGGATGCTGCGTATCGATATCTCGTTTTGGCATTGCTCCGAGGAAAGGAGGTAGTGGCGCCGTTGGTGGCTGCTGATAAGGCAGCGGCGGATACGATTTATGGAGGGCCGATAGAGGAGGCGAGGGCGGCGAGGGGGAGGATTGTGGCGTGCTTGAATTATTTGAAGTTTCGGGTGGGGGTGCCCAGAGACATGACGTTGGCGGAGGCGAGGCAGGTGAGGGGGACGTTGACGTGGTTGGTCGAGGCTTTGAAATGAGGGGGGATGGCAAGGTGGGGATTGTGTAAATGTGTGTCCATAGCTAGAGAATAAAGTCTATATGTAGCGTGATCTGTGAGCCAAAGACCATTAGCGATAGTAAAGCACTTAGAGAAATGTAGGTCATAAGAAAGAACGAGTAAGGCACCGAAAGAAAGCGACCCCGTAAATACATGTGTTTTTTGTTGTTTACACAAAATCTTTGGCTAGAGCAATTTAAATTTCCCGTCTGCCCCACGGTACGCTACATAAGCCTCCTCCAGCTCTCCCAAACACGCTTCTACCGCCGCCCGTGTCTTGCTGTCAAGCACACGGAGGTGGTGGCATCGATCAGCAGTAGCCAGTAGCTTGCAGCACTCATCGGAACTGAGGCCGTCAGCGGCGTGGACTTGCAAGAGATTCAGGACGCGGGTAGCAAGGGGCACGACGGATGCTGATGGATTCGAAGGGGGCTGTTGCTGGAGCTGCTGGTGCTGCTGCTGGTGCCGCTGATGCTGCTGCTGGTACCGCTGATGCTGCCGCTGCTGTTGCATGGGCTTGGTGGCCTCCTTGCTGCTGCTTGCGTAGGCAGTCGCTCCCAGGCACTGATTTTCATCGTTAAACACCACCAACTTCTCTATTGGATGGTTGACACCACCAATCAGACTACCAGATGTCACTGCATTTATCTTCATTTGCCTCTTTTTGCCCATGGCAGGGACAGCATCAGGGATGCTGGTGGCGGCGGCTGCTCCCTCAGGCGACACACGACGACGACGGGCGGAAAGGCGAGTCTGCTGGTGATGCCGCACCAGGCAAATGCCCGCAAGCACATCCACAGGACGCCAATCAGGCAAGAGCTGCATTAGCACAGGGAGGGGGAAGTGCGTCGAAAGTGGCTCCTTTCGTTGTCCCGCTACCCCTCTCACCAATCCCCGTTGCTCCATCGCTGCCTTCTCTAGATGCCGGGCAACCTCAGCAGCGATCACGACAGCATCCTTCAAGCAAGCGGAGATAGTCATGCGAGACCACTGAATGGGATTTCCCTTATCTTCGGCTCGCAGCAAGTGGATCAACACATTTGATTCATCGATGGCCCATTGCTTCGCGATCTGATAGGTTGGAAGGCCGAGGTTGAAAGCCTTCACCACATTCATCGCCAAGGGCGGCAAGGGGCCGTGATCCTGGTCTTCCTTTCCTCCTTGCTCGTTCGTTGCTGTTCGCAAGTACGCGTCCAAGGGAAGTCCTATGGCATGACTGGCTTTCCACATGCATTCTAGGAAGACGTTGCCAAAAGTCTAGATAGGCCGATATTTATGCAGTTGGTGATGGGGAATAGTTTTGAGTAATTACAGAGAGATGGAAAAGGAAAAACAGTTTCATGAGAGAAGCTTTGCAAAGCAATCATCCCGCGATCGACCGCCCTCAAGCACGTACCGTGGTCTGGATGTGGGACCAAGTAGGGATGACGCCGTCCGGGCAAACATTCAACGAACTGGGCCGGAGACGAGCCAAAGCCTCGAGCTGGTGGGTGGTGGGCAATGGGAGACCGCCAACGGAAGAGTGCAAGTAATCAAGCCTGGCAATTGACGGGGCGGAAAGAGATGTTCGGTTGGAAGCGCACCAGATATGAGGATCATCATGTTGGACAGGCACCTAGAGAGTTGCTGGTGTAAAACTGCCTGCAAAGACTGACACTTTGCGCGCACTCCGTCCATATACACGTACCGCAGATCTTCGAGGGCATAAAGGACGTAGGCGAGCTTCGTCTTGGCAGCTTGGAGTGAGTGGGGGGGGACTGGGGCGACCACTGATTGCTGCTGCTGGAAGTTTAAAGAGATGCTGGTGGAATTTTGCTGCACATGTCGCTGCTGCGTCGCGGCGCCTCCGGCAGTCAACGGCACCATGTTAAATATAGAGTTTGGTGTTGCCTGCCTGCATGCTGTGGGTGTGGCGTGGGCGTGGGTGCTATGTGGGTTAAACGGACATGATAAGTTTTTAGCGAGGCGGGAGTTGGGGAAAAAAAAACAAAAGAAAAAAACTTTCAAGGGCTAAGACACGAACAATTTCATACACTCGTCCAATCATTGAAACTGCCCCCAATCAGGAAGTTTCGACTTTTATTATTTCCCAAGAAGTTTCCATTTCTTGCTTATGCATACACACACCTTGCGTTTACTACTCACCTCACGTCTTTTTTCCACCCATCCAGATCATAGCATATCTCTTTTTCTCTACGCTTCACGTTGCTCAGCATCACCTTTCCTGCGTTGAATAGTCTTTAATCTTTGACAATAGCCGGCGAAAATGGACGCAAAAACCCTGATCGACACATACCTACATGTAGCCAGCCACTCACCCCTCTGCACTTTTCTCTTCCTCTCTCCACCCTTCTGTCCTCCTCTCGTCGCTTGCCTCCATTTCCTCAATTCCTATGTAAGAGACAGATATTTTGACACGGCGCAATACCCGCTTCTCCACTCCTTTCTTTCCTTCCTCTAAGTATCCCCTCCATTTTAAGCACCCAACCTCCCTCCCTTCAGAATCCCCGGCTTCGCCGCTGCCCCAGTGGCTGCCCCTCCCTGCTTCGGTGCCTCGGCGGCCATAGACGCCCTGGGAGCCACCTTGGGTTTACTCAACTTCTTCCCTGCTAGCAGATCAATGATCTCCGGGCCCGTCAAGGTCTCGTGTTCAAGTAACGCCTTGGCAAGGACGTCTAATTCCGATTTATACTTCAACAACATCTCCTTCGCTCTCACGTGCGACGCATCCAAAATCGACTTCACCTCCCTATCAATCGCTGCCCTTGTCTCCGGACTTTGCTCCCCTCCATCCTTGGCATGGAAAACCAACCCAACAGTGTCGCTCATGCCCCACTGGGTCACCATCGCGCGTGCCAAGCGTGTCGCCTGCTGGATATCCGAACTCGCGCCACTTGTCACATTCTCCGCCCCAAAAATCAACTCCTCCGCCACCCTTCCCCCCATACACACGTCAAGCCTCGCAAGAATCTGTTTCTTGCTCATGCTCGTCTGATCCCCATCCGGCAACTGAGTCACCATTCCAAGCGCCTGTCCCCTCGGCATGATGGTCGCCTTGTACACAGGGTCCGCCCCACCCGTTTTCAATGCCACCAGGGCATGCCCCCCCTCGTGGTAGGCGGTCACAGTAGCAGTCTCCTTGCTGATCACCGCACTCCTCCGCTCGGACCCCATCATGATCTTGTCCTTGGCGTATTCAAACGTGGCCATATTGATCGCCTTCAACCCGTCTATCGACGCTTTCAAGGCGGCTTCATTAACCAAATTCGACAACTCTGCCCCACTCATCCCCGGGGTCCCCCTCGCCAATATATCCAAATCCACATCCTCATCCGTCGGAATTTTCTTCACATACAGCTCCAGGATTTGCTTCCTACCCAAGATATCGGGCAGCGGGACCTGCACATGCTTATCGAACCTCCCTGGCCTCAACAGCGCCTCATCCAGGGACTGAGGGAAATTAGTCGCACCGATGATTATCACCCCTTTGTTCTGTTCAAACCCGTCCAGTTCCACCAAGAGCTGATTCAAGGTCATCTTCATCGCCTGCTGGTCCTTAAGATGTCTCGCCCCTCCAATCGCGTCGATCTCATCGATGAAGATGATGCACGGACTCCGCTTCTTGGCCGCTTCAAACAAATCCCTTACCCTCCTTGCTCCAACGCCCACGTACATCTCCTCAAATTCCGATCCCGACGCATAGAAAAAAGGAACCCCCGCCTCCCCTGCAATAGCCCTTGCTAGCAACGTCTTGCCCGTCCCCGGCGGCCCCAGAAGCAGAAGGCCTCTCGGAAGCTTGCCGCCCAACCGCGTGAACCTCGAAGGGTCCCTCAGATACAACACAATCTCCTCCAGCTCCTGCTTCGCCTCATCCACTCCCATCACGTCATCAAATCGTTTGTCACTACTCTCCGCCATATGCAAATTTGTCGACATCATCAACTTGCTACTTATACCCTTGTCGTCGATCAAAGCACTCAACCCCGAAATGACCAGGAAGACAAATAACGCAAACCTGAATGTCTTCCACAACTGCTGCTTAAATCCAGGCTCCACCATCGTCACATACAAAGGCTGTCCCGGATCAGCCCCTCCTAAAGCCGCCCCGGCGGCAGGCATTCCCATCCCCCCCCCCCCATATTGGCCTGAACTCATCATCCCCTCCCTGGCTCCCTCCCTCCCTGCTCCCCCCCCTTCCGCCGCCGTGGCCACCAACGGTTGCAACAACGGCTGGAGTGGCATGCTATCTAGTTTTCCTACCTTCGCTAGCGCTTTCAGGTACTCTTTTGTCACCCCCTCATTGACCGCGAAAACTTTTCCTGCTCCTCCTTCATAGCGGTTGATGACGGCTTCAGGGTAGGATTTCCCTAGCTCCTTCAAAAAGCGGTATTGTTTGTTGGGATCAGTGGAGGCTTGATTCGCTTCCATTTCCAGAGATTTGAGTTTTTGGTGTTCCATGAAACGGAAGATGATGCCGCGTCGTTGTGGTTGTAGTTGGGAGGTGGGGGCTTGAGGGGTCAGGCCGTAGATGGAGGGACAGCTACTGCTTCTACTGCTGCTGCTGCTTCTGCTACTGCTGGTGAGGGGAGTGGAGGGGGAGGAAACAGAGGCCCTTTGACGCAACGCCGCACGAGCGCTGCTCCTGCTGCTAGCCGTGACGCGGGGCAGGGTGGCGAAGGCGTTGCAAGAGCTGTCTCGAGCGGTGGAAGCAAAGGATGGGGAAGCTGCCAGAACTTGACGGGCCTTAAGAGGGAGCCGACGCCATGCCAATCCCCAAAGCTGAACTTGTAGACGGCCCGCTATGGTGCTGCCCAGCAGCGAGGAGGATGGCATGGTGTCTATGGTAAGGAAGAGACAAGAGAGTACGGAAGGAGGGTAAGTGGGGCGCTGAAGCGTGATGAAAGGCAATGGGCTGTACCGTGCGCAGGTGTGGGACCCCAGCCAGTAACATTCAAACCTAATGTTCTTATCTATTAAGTGCATAGAATAAATGAAAAGGACGACAGACACAATTGCGTCGGTTCAGAAAGGGGAGGAAGCAAGGATAATGCAAGTGCGCATTCCTCCCCGCCCATGCGCCACCGTCCTTCTACAAGAACAAAAACTCTTGACGGGCTGCGCCTCTTTACGTGCCCCAAATTCAAAGAGCTATTGTTGTAGTCGTGCCGCTCTGAGTTTGCTGACTACTGTGGAACTGGAATTGTGGAACAACTTGTAGTGCAAGCCGTCGAGAAGGACTACGATGACGATGCTCCCCCAAGGCCGCCCGCTGTCTCTTGCTTCGTAATAAAGGTGAGGACCTTGCCGGTCTTACATGTAAATACAGCAGAGTATTATATCAAAGAGATCATTGGCGTGTGATGTGCACGAGCTTTGAGGCGTGGCAAGTCGGAGGGCTGCGTTGTGATGGCGTGGTGAAGGCAAGAGAGGCGACGCAGTGAATGCGCCTCTATCCGAACAATGCTCGACCCCCGATCCGTGGCCAAGGCCCCATCACCTTGCCTGCCACTACATCGAGCCTGTATGTCTGTGCGTGCCTTGACGGGGTGTTTTTGGGACTGTGGTAATCTGCGTTCAGGGACGAGGAAGCAAAGGATCTCAAGTCTACAATTAGAACGAATACGTGGCCCCTCCTTCACACAACCTCTGCCTCGGTGTCGGCGGTTTGAACGCTAGCCCTAAGCTCTTGCTATTTGTGATGTACAAGCATGCTTGTCAAGACCATACTCTTATCCCATTGACAATGAGCTTACCTTAAACCCATATTTCCACATCCCAAAACAACAAGAGCAACACCACAATCAACCTGCCGGGGCGGGCCATCTAAAGAAACATAGCACATCCTCTCCTTCTCCTCTGACCCAACACTGGCGCCCCTCATCACCTTTATCAAGTCCTTACAAAGCCCTGGGCAACCGCAGCGGTGGTGAGCGCCGGCCAAGGGAGGAGAGGCGAGAGGCTAGAGGCGGCCGGCTCTACTTTCCGGGAATCAATATTCACTTAAATGATGCCTAGCTCAGGCTCTCCTCGGGACCCGCACTTGACTTTGCTGCACCTATGGTAAGCTGTTTATGATCAAGGAAGCTGTGCCTTTACCTCATGTCTGTATGACCGAGGCCGGGTAGTGTGTATTGTACAGTCTTTGAGGTTCGGCGGAGCATGAAACGGCCGAGCCTGGATTAAGCTGTGGGCTCTTACCGCGGGCCTCTTGCAATTATGAAGGCGAACGGGATGAAGAAGTGGGGCCTGGCCATACTAAACGAATGGAAGATCTCTCGTCGCGACTGATGATGAAGGCTTACTCAAACAACCTCCCTTCTCTGTACATACTCCCTAACCAAACAGGGGCGTTTCGGTCGGCGCGGCCATCGGCGGGAACTTCGTTGGATGGAACAGTACATTGGCCGGAGGTCTTGGGGGGGCTCTTCTCGGGTTGTTCGTTGCCACGATTCTTTACATGACCCTCTCTCTGTGCATCGCAGAAATGTCGGCGCACACCTTGAAAATTGGTGGGAGCCACACCTTTGTAGGTGAAAGCCCGCTGGGTCGGTTAGGTGCATATTTGTGTGGGGTGGCGGAGTTGCTGAAGATTATCCCGACGGGTTCTGTGTGTGTTTTTGCAATCGCTTCGTATGTAGGGCATGCAGTGACGGTTGAGGCGGGGCAACGGCATCTGGTGGAGGTGGGAATATGGTTCGTGAGCTATGGCGTGTTTACGCTGCTGAACCTGATGGGGGTGGAGATAAGTGTGAATTTTCAGGTTGGTTTGCTGAAGGTGCATTTTTCTTCAGTCTTTGATACAAGCAGCGCTCCCGCAACATTTATCTCACTTTCTATCGCTTTCCCTTCCCACGTCTCTTCTGCCCTCCCTCTCTCTTACAGGTCGCCACCACCATCGCGAGCATCGCCGTCCTTATCTCCTTCTATCTATCCAGCCCCGCATTCCTAGACTTTGACAAGTTCGCACTGCTTGATATGGGACAAGACGGGTGGTTTTTGGGCGACGTATCTACAATCTGGATCTCTTTACCTTATTCGTTATGGTGGTATCTGGGGATAGAAAGCGTGCCCTTGTTAGCCGGGAGTGTGTCAAACCCAGCCAAAGTCATGCCGAAAGCGATTATTATTTCCATGGCGACATTAGCGGCAACGGCGATTTTGACTGTTATATTAAGTAGTAGTGTCGCACCCGGGGTGGCCTCGTTAGCCAATTCAAGCGCTCCTCTCCTCGACGGATTCAAAGCCCTCACAGACAACAAACATCTCCTCTTAATAGTCTCGGCGCTAGTCAGCCTAGGCCTAATCGTATCTTTCCACTGTTTTGTACTCTATGCAGGAGAGACCGTCGCTGTGCTGGCCACCGATGGCATTCTCCCTGCCTGTCTGGGGGCGACCCACTCCCGCTACAACACACCCCACGTCGCTCTGATAGGCTCCTCCACCGTCGGCCTGGGTCTCCTGGCTTTGACTGTCAGCACCATGTCCAATTACAAAGCAGTCAGTGTCCTGATTAATCTCGCGGTTGTTGGGGGTCTCGTTGCATATATCCTACAATTCCTCGCCTATGTCTCTCGTCCCTGGGCAAGCACTGGAAGTGGCTTTCGTAGCCCTTTAGGAAGGAAAGGTGCATATGTCGGGTTAGGTTTGTGTGTGATGTTGTTGGGATGTGAATTTTACCATGCCACTGTCGAAATGGCGGAGGCGGAGGGATTGTTGGTGTCGATGCTCGTGTTTGTGATTGCTCTCGTGGTGTATTGGTTCCCCTGTCTGAACAAGAGCATGATCCGGAAGAGGACGCCGTCGTCGGAGGATGACGAGAAGGGAAGGGCGATGGCGATGGTGTATTGTCGGGAAGGAATGGAGGGTGATGGGAGGGAGGAATATCGGATGAATATTATGACACGGCTCGACCTTTCTTCATCTTTACACTCGTTCTCTTCCTCGTTGTCGACGCTTGGTGGTAGTGGTAATGGTAGTAGTAGTAGTGTTGGTAATCTCTCGTCGCCGCAGCGCCGCCGAGGTATTGGTGGAGGCGCGGCAAGTATGAGGGATAGTATCAATGCAGGAGGAGGGGTTGCAAGCCGGCCACTGCAATGGTGTGATGTTTAGATAGGATGAGTGATTCGAGCGATAGCACCAACTTTTTGGACTACCATGCGAGTGTTAAGTGAGAAGGAAGCGGCGCTGATGCCATTTGGAGGTTGGCGAATGATTAGGAGTTCGTTTAGTGATTTGCCCACAATCTTCTTTGGTACAGATAAAGAAAAGAATGGAAATCAAGTAATTGTGTCGCGATTCCCAGACACTCAACAGGTACCTATTAAAAACGACGCATACTTGTCGTAAAAAGTAAAGCAACAAAAGTATTGAAATAATGCAAAATCGTCAGTAAGAATTGAGACATGTGATTCAATGAGGAAAATTTATTTCATTATTTTGGCATTTGCGTGTGACTGTACTTAGTTTTTTTACTTTTCGTCTTATTGTCCCGAGACAAGAGTTCATCCCAGACTGTTTCCAATACATTACAAAGGGTCACACCTTTCTGCTTGGCTACCTTCTTGACGTATTCCCTTATTTGCCATGGCCACAATGTTTAGAAATGATGTGCCCTTATCTTGCGCGCTTCCATCTTCTCCCACAAGAATTGTAAATGACGACTCCTGCCTTACAGTTCATGCTGCCAGCCCAGCAGGAGGGATAGGAAGGGGAGTACTGTGCTATGAGGGACGGAAAAGAGGAAAAAAATGGGGTGAGTGGAGCGAAAAGAGAAGAATGGAGGAAGGAAAGGAGCGATAGAGGTGTGTTTGAAAGGGAATCAGCATGACGTGCAAATCATTTTAAGGTGTGTGTTCTCACGCCCATCCCCCGGAAGGGGCAAGCACTAGATAATCCATCGTGATAATGTTTTAGCTCCATTTATCATCATTTCCCTAATTCATTCTAGTCCATTTCTCCCCTCCTTCATCAGCCCGCCTCCAAAAATACTTACTTTCGTAGCGGCCCTTCAAACTAGGCGGCTGTGGCAATGCTACGGTTGTGGTTGAGAAGGTGGACGGGTGACAGGACCTTCTAAATCAGACTGCTATTGTTATCGTCGTCGTCGTCGTCGTCGTCGTCGTTGTTGTTGTTGTTATTATTATTATTGTGCTTAAATATCACTGATCATCATTTCAATTCCCTCTCATTCCCCCCCCCCATACGCCATCCTCTTTTTAGTTGTGCTTAGAATTGAAACGGTGATACAACGGCGTGCGATGCCACAAATTGGGCACACACTTTATCTCGCCGTTAAGAACCGACCAAAACAATCCCTCCTCTTCCTCCTCCTGCTCTTCATGCTCCTCCACTCCTGGTTTAATGCCAGCAAAAGCAGACTCAGTAGCAGCAGCAGTCAAAATCCGTCGCGGTGGCGCTGCCAGAACAGGGTCTTCATCCAGTGACTTATGAGGAACAAGATATCGCTCATACAAAACAAAGGAAAACCCACTTACTAGCCCCCACCCCAATAGTTTATGTCGATACGCTGGTACCAGCTCCGCGCCTTGAACTTGAAAAAGATGGTCGAAAATAGGCCAATCCAAGACGAGGAGCAGGATGGAAGCGGCTATCTCAGTGATGACCAAGGCGGAGAGTACAATATTTTTGTAGACCGGCACACGGAAAAGCCCATAGGTTTGACATAAGGAGATGGCCAGGAAAATGTACATAAAGTTTGAGAAGAGGAATTTGCTGGAGCTTGCGATCGTGACCTTGTAAATGGGCGGACAAAAAGATGAGGGGAGGGCAGGAAAGTATGGTTTTGTGGTGGTGGGAACATACCCAAGAACAGATAATGCAAGCCTCCTCCATCCCCTCTCCTCCTCCCACCCTCCCTTACCTGCCGATCGAAGCTTGGTGTATCGTAATCGGGCCCATGATACCAATTTTGCTGCAATAACAACCACTGCTGAAATAACTGAAAGAAGATGATCAACGCCGAATGACCAAAAATGCTTCTCATCACAGGAAATGAGACAAGATTTGTCTCAGGCGTCCCACGAGTGAGCTTCGGGGTGGCCTCCATGGACGGCATGAAGGTCACGAAAGGGAGAACGACAAAAAGATCTGCATAAAGGTATTGCATCGGGGAGAGCTCAAGGAGATAGGCATAGAGGATCAGGACACCGCAAAACTGTTTGTGAGAGGGAGGGAGGAAACGAGTGAGATGGTGTAAATAAGTGCTGCTTCTCTCACATCCGCAGCTCGCACAAACCAATGATATCAAATATGCAAGGCAAGTACCCACAGCTTCCTTTCCTTAAAACCCACAAACCCACATCTACACTATATCACACGACCGTACCTGAATTATACCGTACAAAAACATGTACTTGAACATACTGAAACTTGTCGCCAATGTCCCTCTCCCCTCAGTCACCACCGTGCAGACGGCCCCAATATGATGCAAGCCTGTCGCAAAAGGCGCCGCAATCGAAGGTGCCGCAGTCACAGCCGCCTCCGCCGTACTGATTTCTGAGGCAATCTTGGCATTCTCCGGGTTATCATAATCCTGCCTCTCCTCATCGCCGTCCACCTCTCTTCCAATGGGAAAAACAGCACCCGCACCCTCCTCCTTCCCCATCCCCGGCTCAACTAATAGCACATTTTTGGCCGAGGCAATCGAAATCCCAATATCAGCGGCTTTTAACGCCCCCGAGTCATTTGCCCCATCCCCCGTCATGCAAACCACATAATCCAAATCCTGCAGCGACCGCATCAACTCCTGCTTATTGTGCGGCGACATTCTGGCAAATACATTACATTTCAACAAAACAACTTCCAAGGCTGTCCATGCCTCTCCATCACAATCTATCTCCTCTCTTACAGGGGCGTGCTGGGTCACCAGTGCCGCAAACGCCCGTCCTGTGCACACAAATTCCACAGCAGCCAGCGCTGGAGCAGGTTTCGATTTGGCTGTTGCCGGTCCACATTTACTACTGCTGCTCTTACTGCTTCTGCCCTGCTGTGGAAGGCGCCCGAAAATTCGCGGCGGGCGGTTTGGATTCCGCGCAACACCATCCCCCCCCTCCCTTTCATCAAATCCCACCTTCATCACCACCTGTTCCTTCTCCCGTTCCTCCAACCCTGCTTCAGCCCCCGCCTTGGTCATCGTCACCAACGCCTTGCCCAGATTTGTTCGTAAATAATCCAGCAAGTCCCACTTTAACGTCGGGTCAAGAGCGTCCAAAACCGCTAACTTCATTTCCATTTTCTCAGCATCCATCGCCAAATCCACCAATAATGGCCTTCGCCACGCACACAAAAATGCACTCCCCGCCATCTTGCTAACTGCCAAGGCCGTCAATGGATTGTCTCCTGTTACCATGATCTGCCTCAACCCCGCCCGGGCATAATCTCGCAAATAACCCGTCGTCTCCTCTTTCAAGGCATTCTCCATCACCAACAACCCCACAAATGTCAAGTCCTTCTCCAACTCCTCCCTGGTCCCCTTCAAAATTTCTCCCTCCGGCAAATGCTCGAGTGTCCGCGTCCCACACGCCAAAACCCTGTACCCCGATAACGTCAATGTCTGCAACTGTGCCTCCAAATCCACAGGCAACGTCTCTGGCAAGCATACGTCCCGAATACTCTCCGGTGCCCCCTTCACCAACATAAAATGCTGCCCTGCCTGATCGTATCTAAACTCTCTCCGCCCTCCCCCAGGTCTCCTTGCTGTGGCCGTCGCTCCCGGGCCCGAGGGCTCCAGGTTGGGCAAGGTCCTAATTATAGCCGCCATGCGCCTCAAATCTGAATCGAAATCAAAACGACGCACCATTGCAAGGGCAGAGGAATGCCGGGTGCCTTTCAAACTTTTGGGCGGGAGCAATACCGTGTCGACGTAACTAGCCAATCGCGGATGGCGCCATATATTAAAATCATCGAAAGCACCATCACGAAACAAGCGATTGAGAGCACCAGGACCCATGGTACGGAGGAGTTCTGCCAGATTAGGCGGCTCGGATGGCCTTACACAGTATCGCCAGCCTGATTCCTGAAAGCAGAGAATTTCCAATGAATCCCCCACTAGATGTTGCGTCTTCTCAGTTACGTTATCCGTGTACACCATAGTCGGTAAATCCAATATCGGTTCCTCGTCCTCCTCCTCGTATGAAGCAGAATGATGCCTCCCACTGCCCCCTCCCTCCCTCCCACCCGAGCTACCCCCACGACTCATCTGCCGCCGTTGTCCCCCAGCCCCCCCACGACCCTCGTCCTCTCCCTCGTCCTCGTCCTCGTCCTCTACCTCAACCTTGACCACGAAACTGTTATCATGCTCCGGGTCCAGAACCAGCTCCTCCGCCGTCGACAGCAAGCCTCGCTCCTCCAAATAAGTCTCAAGAAATTGTCTCCGCTCAGGTAAGCAAGAAGGGTCCGCGATAATCTCACTGTTCAGACGCAGGACCAACGCGGTCGCATCGTCCGTTTGGTCTAAAATGGAGATAGAGTGACAGGCAGCCATCACATACGAGAGCATCAGCTTGTGGTTACTTGCCGGATCAGCTTCTTCCTTTAACAGGTTCATCGCAGCAGAAGCAGCAGTGGAGGTCGTGACGGATGTCGTTGGGGTCGAAGACGGAGGTGCTGAGCGGGCCGCTGCTGCTGCTCCTCCTTCCCCTCCTGCGTTGGATGAGAGGGAAATGGCCGAGTTACTCCGGCTCAGGCTGGCAGCTTTTCGGATCCCTTCCTCCAAGGCCACGGCGTGAAGGCGTGTCACGTCCGCAATTAACTCGCTGCCAAGTGTCTTGGTCACAATGTTAGGACTCTTGCTGCAGCTGTTGCTGTTGTTACCATTCCCATTTCCACCCGTCGCATCAGCGGTATGGCTGCCCATGCCGCTACTCGACTGCTGCTGCTGTTGTCGCTGCCGCTGCTGCTGCTGATAATGATGATGATGGTTGTGTTGTACGCAAGCCACACCCTTCAGCGTCAACCCATCGGTTGTCAACGTGCCTGTCTTATCAAAACAAAGGCAATTCACCCGCCCAGCTGCTGATATCCGACTAGAATCCGAACAAAAGATGCCATACCTCTTTAACCTTGCAAGTGCCACGCTTATCCCCACACTTAGGGCCAGGGGGAGGGCGGGGGGGACGGCGACCGTGACAAGGTTCAAGGAATCGAGGAAGGTCTTGTAGGCAGTCACGCCGTTTCGATGGTAAATCCCGACTTGGAAGGCGATGCCAATACTCAAGACAAGCAACAAAATACGCATAAACAGAAACGTTTGTCTTTCAAAATCAAATTTGCTCGGTTTAGGGAAGAGAATAGCACGGATGAGCTGACCTCTAGCGGTGGAGAAACCTGTGCGAAGCACCAGGCCCATGGCTGGCATTTCATCAAAGCTGATAGAGCCGGCGTGCTTGTGGTGGAGGTGGTGGTGCCGATGATGGTGGTGGTGGTGATCGGTGGTATGAGTGGCAGGCAACCCAAACTCCCACAAGCACCGCAGACCGTCAGCTGCTAGGTCCTCCTGAGGGACAGGAGGAAGGCTGCCACATTTGGCTTGCAGAACCTTAGTGCCACTGAACAAGACATACCGGCCATCTCGATCCGAATCAGGCTTGAAAACCGATTGGGGTGCATCAAGTGGGAGAGCCGATTTGAGAACAGGGGCACTTTCGCCCGTGAGCATGGCTTCGCTCATGACTACACTTCCTGTCAGGAGCAAGACATCGCAAGGCAGGACCATGTTGGTGGAAATGTGCACAATATCTCCGGGTTGCAACGATGAGGTGGCGACAGGATCGGCTGTCAAGCAGGCAGATGCCCCTGATCCTCCGGCTGGTTCTGCCTCTGCTGCTTCTGCTACTGCTGGTGCTGCTGTCGAGGTGAATCCTGACGCCGGCAAACCACCACTACCCGAGATCGAATACCCAATTGAACCCCCCCCCTTCCCTCCTCCTCCTCCTCCTCCGGTGCCCGAAAGCCGGATCTTATTAATCACTCCGTCGGCCTTCGCCAAACGTTCCAGCGCCCTCAAGTTCTGATGCTCGGCGTATGCACTTTGAATAACCGAAACCACAGACAACCCCACCACCACATACATATATATATAGTACGCCTGCAAGATCCAAATCACTATTGAGAACAATTGGAATGCGAAAAACGGTTTCAGTAACTCATGCAGAATCAAGGCAGGGAAGGGGGGAGTGGTAACATCCAGCTGGTTTTCCCCATAGGTCAGAACACGAGCAAACGCCCTATCCAAGGCCACATCATTGAACAGTGTCTCCTCCAACCTTTCCGTACTGATCCTGTGAATATCTTCATAACTTCTCCTCGAATCAAATCCTCTCCTGAACCACAACCTTTCTCCTTTTCCCCCTCCTGCACCCCTCCCTCGTCGTGAATTTAACCAGAACCGCTCATGCCGCCATATAAACATTCTCGGGGAGGCCACCACTGCTTGCAGCCCCGCCATGTCGTCCCCATTATTCCGTCTCGCGAACACTTTGCGGAGCATCCCCGTTGGTTGCCACCCTTGTGTTAAGTCTGTCATGTCCAAAGCGAGGATGGTGGCGTACGACTCGATGTTATCAAGGGAAGTGACCAGGACCATCTCTGCCCTAGGGTCATCAGGAAGAACAACGACATACCGCAATTTTCTTAGCAACGTGGGGTACCACCGGCAGATCAAGGCAAGGAGCCCCGCGGTGATAAAGTTTAAGAACCAAAAACCGATTTCTTTCAGCCAGTGAGAGCGGAGGAAGACGGAGGCTTTGATGGTTAAGATGAGACTATCCTCATCCACGGGCTCTCCGGCCTTCTTGATCTCAGGGGCCATACTGGGCTCGGCATCATCTTCGGTCGTTTCTGCCAGCCTCTGATTGTTTTGAATGTGCGCAAAGGTAAAGGAAGAGTTGAGCTGCTGCTGCTGCTGCTCATGATGTAACTTATCGACAAACACCGGCGGCCTCGTCCGCAAGGGCGAGTCCAGCCCTGGTCGGCGCTTGCGTGTGGGAGGTTGTGCCTCCAGATCGATGGCATAGGGACAGAGTGGATTTTGAAGGGAGCTCAATGCGGAAAGAAGCGGGCGGGGCAACGGAGGCAGAAGTTTACTTGTCTCATCCTCGGCCATGAAGCAACAGTAGCAGTAGTGCTTCTTGATCGGTACTTCCTCCGTTTTGGAAACGTCCTGTGGTGAAGCTTTGGTTGAGACAGGTGCCTGTTTATATAGGAGGCGGAAAAACGTGAAGGACGTCAGGGATGGGGAGAGGGTTTGTTGTGATGGTGGGGGGTGATAAAAATGAGGTCTGGAGGCATCACTCGAGCCGTTGACTTGCCCCTGCCCCGTCTACCGACCAGTTTTATTTTCAAATACAAAGTAACAACGCAATGCAAGCGCACAAGGATAATCTTCCACGCGCGACATTTCTTTAATTTTTTCGATCTCCTTGCCGAATTTCCAACCGTTCATTCACCCTCACGCTCACTGCGGGCCGGCCCGATGACAGTGCCGCCCTTTATAGATCATTTTGCACACACGCGTGCACAGACACGGACACACAGCGGCACAGATACACTTTTACTCTGTTCAGAGATTTCTACTACTGCTACATGATAGTCTAATCTGTCACTTAATCCTTTCGTGCTTACTAATGCTACCTTACCCTCATCATACACTCTGTCGGGTGACACGTCCTTGCCCGTCTCCACACTAACCCATCTTCCTTGTCTTCTTCTTTCAGCTCCGCCTTCCCTTATCTCTACTCCCTACCTACCCGCAACATCTTTCCTTCCCCCTGAACCTCATCTGCCGCAGGCGGCAGCGCCCCAGCCCACTTCAATGATCCTTGCTTTCGCTTATAAAACAAGACGTACGCTCGAGGGGTAATTAACGCTGCCTCTTCCTTACCCTCCTCCACCGGCTTCACAGACGAATCATTAAAAGAATACCATTTCCCGTTCCGAAAATTTTTCGCTACTGCCGTGTAATGCCCTCCACCCAAACCTCCCGAGTGCTCAGACACAGCATATAAATCATACACTGGCGGAGCGGACTCATCCACCGGCCCCCGCATCACATCCCTCATATCCAAGCCCTCTACGGGAAATTTAACCAAATCCTCGATTTTATCCCGCGTGGGGCCTGAACTTAATTCTTGTACGTACGAGAACCGCTTCAAATGCAGAATCAACACGTCCGGCAAGGACCAAACATCCATCTTTTTGAAAGCTGCGACGTGCTCCTTGCACTTGGGGCAGAACCATGGGTCCGTCTCCTCAAGTTGCTCCCTCTCCGAAAACTTTTCCAAGCACTGCTTTAACTCAATCACCTTCGTTTCCGCCCCGACTTTTTCTCCCTGCGTCCCACCCATCCACCGCACCGACGAGTGCAACTCCTTCCGCTCCACCTCCATCTTCACCACTCTCTTCCCAAACACGTTATTTCCGAACGCAACCAACAACACCTTCTCCCTCAGGACCTGCACATCGAACGCCCCTCCATCATCCAGCACTTCCTCCCCCACGCCCTCATCTCCCAATTTGGTCACAAATAACCGATACGGCACTTTCCCTACCTCGTCCCCCTCCTCCTCCTTCCCCCCCTCCTTCCCTCCCTCCTCCACTTTCAAAAACCGTTGGGTTGCTGCCCATACCCGCGCGTGGACTTCCCGATTCGTTGCCCTCGTGCTTGAAAGAGTGAATCGAACCGTTGGGCCAAATCGCTCGTACGTTTTCGAGGCCGAGGCAAACGAAAACGTCGACGGCTTCGCCTTCCCAAACAAACACGTGGCCATCACGAAAACCTCGTCCTCCCCCCCTTCCTCCCTTTTCATAACCTTCAAGACAGAGGGAGCAGAAGGAGAAAGAGAAGGAGGGGGGATCTTGCCCCGGACGCCAAAAGGCGGAGGAGAGGGAGAGCCGTCGCGCTTGCCCGTCAGCCAGGAGGAAGAGGAAGAGGAGGAGGAGGAGGAGGAGGAGGAGGAGGAAGACGTACTGGTGATGCGGGGGGGAGGGAGAAGGGAGGGGGAATGCTCGAGTTGGAAGGCTTGGAGGCTGATAGTGGTACTGGCAAGCGTACTGATGGGGTCCGTATCCTTGAACTCTCTGATGTGGCGTCGGTCGAATATCTGTACCAGGTTAATGGTCGAGGGGGAGGGCTTGCGAAAGGCTTCCTCCTCCTCGCCCTTCTCCTCAACCACTGCCATAGCACTTTCGGCAGTGATGCTACTGCTTCCGTCGTACAGTTCTCCGCCCTTCGTGTTCTCTCTGGTCCTGCTTGAGCTTCTGCTGCTTCTCCTCTTCAACCTCCTCCTCCTCCTCCTCCTCCACCACCATGCTCTCTGATTCCTCCTCCTTCCCAGTTGACTCAAGAAGTGACGAGGAAGGGCGGGGCCAACACAGATTCTCGACAATCCAAGCCTTAAGCTGCTTTGCTGTCGCAGTCGAAGGCAGATTCGCAGCAACACTTAACGGGGGGCTTTTGCCCAGCGGCCAGGCATGGAAGACGAAGGCAACTTTGACCATACTCTTTACAGGCAGGGGCAAGGTGAGGCTCATGTACGGATCGAACGTAATACTTTCATGCCCACATTGAGGGCAAGTCAGGTGGGATTTATACTGAGCCTGGCAATGGTCGATCACCACCGAGTCATTCCTGGCCAAGTGCCGCTTCCAGCACTCCCCTGCAAATTGTCCGTCGGGCTCGCCGGCGTAGTCCCGGGTCACGACATATGGCTTGTGGCGCACACGATTCAGGTCTTCGTGAAGTCCGTCAAGCAGGAAATTCATCAGCTCCTACGGAACGGGGGAGGAGTAGGGAGTGGGGGTAAGAATCGGTACAGGAGGGAGCGAGGGTGAGAGTTGGTACGGGAGGGAGGGAAGGCGGGAGAGAGGGAGAGGGTGGCCCTACCTGCGAGTCATGCTGCTGATAGCCGGCAAACTGAGGTGCATATTGACTAATCACTTTTTTGAACTCCGTGGGGTAAATCGCACTCCCACTCCTCTCCTCGTCCCACATCTCCTTCAACAGCCTGGCATACGTCCGAGCCAACACCCCCTGTTTCCCTAGGGGATTACCCTCATTGATCTGCCCTTCATGCTTGCCCGACAAGAAAAATTCGGTCAATATGCCCGTGTTTGACAAACACTGCAGCATCGAGTTCATGAAGCACGTATTTCCCAAATTAATCAAACCCACCACTCCCGATGATGACAAGGACGCGCTCATCCCCCCCACTTCACCTCCATATCTGATACCGCTACCAGTGAGCAAGTAGCTGCTGCCGCTCCCACTTCTGCCTAGAGTGATATCAGCAGCAGCAGCAGCAGCAGCAGCACCAGTCCCTAGCGTTCGCCCTCCTGCCGCAGGGAAGGGAGAGACACCGGTAGAGGAAGGGAAGGAGGAAGAGGACGAAGATGATTTGGCCGAGGACACGGACAAATTCAATGAAGAAGAGCTGGACGGAGAGGACCCCCTGCTGCTGTTGGCACTACTGCCGCTATAGCTCGCACCAGCACCCGTGAACGAGACTTCCCTGATGTGAACACCGAGGCACGCAATGTCCTCGCTCTCGAATTCCTCCCAGACGGATGCCCCCTCATTTTCATGGGGCAGATGCTTGACAAGAACCTTGCGGTTGATCCCATCTATCTGCGCCACGGTGGCCTTATACCACTTTTGGTCATCTTTGCAGCGGAGTTCTAGGGGCATATCCAGGGTGAAATGGCGCCAGTCTATAGCCTTCGTGAACAAAGGCTGGATAAGCTCGCTCGTGACCTCCTTGACCACGTCCCACCGGCTCTCCCAACAACGGAAATGGATCTTGACGCGCGGGACCAGCTTTCCACCGCTGCTATTGCTGCTGCTGCTGCTGCTGCTGCTGCTGCTGCTGACGATTTTCTCAGGTTCCAGCACCTCGACAATCTTGGAATCATACCAACCACACGAATCGTCCATAGCGTCCACCGCGTCCCCGATCTTCAACTTAAACCGCCAGCTGCGATCCTCCACGAACATCCGCACACCCGTCTGTCCATACAGTAGGTCTGCCACCGTCTCATCTGCCTTGAAGCTGTCCTTCTTCAGCTCCCGAAGTTCTATTGGAGGCTGTTGCTGCTGTTGCTGTTGCTGGTGCTGCTGCTGCGACTGCAGATGCAGGGGCAAGAGAGATGCGTCTGTGACCAAGTCCATATTGCTGTCACCTCCCTCCTGATCCTGCTGCGGATTCATACCCTCCCCCGTCCTCATCGTCGCCCCTACCACCCCATACATCATCTCGTCCTCTTTCTCCTTCTCCTTCTCAAGCATCACCACCAAATACAACACGGCGTGCTCCACCTCCACCCCCACCGCCTTACACACCTCCAGGACGAACTCTGCGGCCGGAGTCTCTGTCGCGAACACCAACCGCCTTCCTCCCGATCCTCCTCGTCCCACGCGTTCCCTAGACGTGCCACAGTGAAAGACAGAATCCCCACATGATACGTCCACTACATAAGGGTATAGCTCGACTCGATTATATGCATTGCCCCCTAGACCGACCCGCCTGACCGCCCGGGGTATATCAGGCCCACCCCCATACCATTCTTTCAACAAGGTATAAGCCGCTTCGGGCAGACATTCAAAATCCTTGAATTGAACCAAAAATTTTCGTAGCTCCAGCACCTCGTGCTGGTGCCTGTGCTGCTGGCCCCGGTGCTGATATTGCTCGCATGATTCCTTCCGAGGCAGCACCAGCGCATAGTTGTTGATGCGGCCGGGATGCGAGTCTTCATTCCCCTCAGCACTGGCACCTTTCTCCTCGTACCCAACATACGCCTTCCATTGTTGCCACCATCGAAGGGAGATGGGGAAAAGCACATCCCCCACCCTCAAGGTCTGTCCCTCCTCTACCGCCTCTCGAACTCGTTCGCGTTGCTCCTTCACCGAGGGAGGCGAAGTCGCACCTGCCGGAGGCGGAGGCGGGAGATCGACCGAATATTTATCGCCGTTGCTGCTCCAACAACCGCCGGGGTCGTGATCCAATGTCATCTTCCGTTCCTCTGTTCCTTCTTTCTATTTGTGCAGAGGGAAGAGGAAGGGAGAGAAGGTAAGAAAGGGATGACGTGTGCGATGCGGAGTGGAGGGGCCTCCACAATACTCTTAGGCCCACGATTGAAAGACGGGGCATAATGAACAAGAGCATGTGAGACCAGGAAGCGGAGTGGGCGAGACATGCACACCGCGTCTCTTATAAAATTCATCGCAACACCAAAAAGCTACAGAAAGTTCCCTCGTCCAGGCGAAGTCGAGGCGCCTCCGATGATGCACGCGTCAGTAGATGACACACGGACTCATTCACACCCTGGCTTGGGATGCCTGCCTGTTTGTTTCTCGGAAAGCAGGCTGTGTGTTGTCATCTTTCTTTGCTTGCATTACCGACACCAGAAACGGACGAGAGGGGGTCGCCCAGGGGGCACCCCTCCTCAACGGACGAGGGGGGCCATAGCCACCCGCCTCGTCAAAGACGTGGACCGGCGAATTACGAGGCTGTACACTAGGCCATCGTGTGTGTGTGTGTGTGTGCGTGTGTCTGTGTGCGTGTGTGATGAGAGACGTGGTGGTCTTGTATTCAGCACGACATACGCGATGCCACGTCTGGAGAAGCAAGGAGTATGGCGCTTGTCCGCGTCCAGACACCCATTCCCCGGCTGCTACACCCTCGCGTTTCATACAGCGCTTGCCTGCTTGCTCAGTGAATGTGTGGGTGTTTGCGTGCTTGTGCGTGTGCGCGCGGTGGTTAGTAGAGCGTTTTGTCTGTTAGTTTAAAACGCCTGCTGCCAAATTATCATCAACCGGTGACCAACTCGCTCGGACCTCATCAGTGTAGGACTCTCGCCTCGTCTTCGACCTTCGACCCGTTTCTGACTCGTTGCATCTACCAATACAAAGCTTAGGAGACGATATAGGAGGAATTGTAGACCGCTGAGCAGTAGCAGCAGACGCAGGAGCTCCCGGCAGGGGCGGCGGAGAGGAAGACGCGGCTGCAATCTCCACTTGACCTCTCCGTCATCAAACAAAGCACCATGGCCCCGCCGCAGCAGGATGAAGACGAGGAAGCGCGCTCTCCGCTCCCCCTGACCGTCAACAGCCGTACGTTTAGCGTGCTGCACGAGAAGTCTGTGGCGGTGACCAAAGTGGCCTTGTGTCCGAAAATGGACTTGATCGCCCTTTTGGCGGGGGACGGCTCCTTGGTAGTACTTCGGACCATTTCCTGGCAGAAATTGCACGCCTTGCCCGCGGCCGAGTTGCGGGACGAGAACCGCGTGACAGACCTTGCATGGAGTCCAGACGGAAACATGCTGGCCTTGGGGCACGAACGTGGTGCTATCAGCTTCTTTGACGTGGAGAAGGGGGAGCCCTCCCCTCTTCCCTTGGGGGCCCGACCTCCAGAAGCATTGGACCACAGCGAGGTGCTCGTCTTGGGCTGGTTCACCCAGCATCGCGACGCTCCACGCTTGTCCGCCTTGGATTGGGAGAAGGATCAATCTCGCATCGCGGCGTCGTACTACCTTGAGCGAGACGCTGTGTTTTTAGAAGACCTGCCTGCATTAGGGCCACAAAGTGGGAGCTTCGCTGCGCCTAAGGACAGAAAAGAAGAGCCTGTCGGCGCCAAATTAACGGCAGGATCTGCATCATTGGATATCCTTGTTGCCTGCTTTAAGAGTGGTAATGTCTTAGTGTTGTCCTCGGGACTGTTTCCCTTGCTTAGTCTGCGGTTGCAGGATTTGGTGCCTTCTCCGTCAGCGTCATCTACGAACGGCGGCGGCAATAGCAGCGGAGACTCGCCCCCCTCTGTCTTTGGTACTCCCTCATCACCCAGTCCTAAGCCACTTTCGCTGCAATCAACACAACCGAGAGCAACCACACCACGGGTCTCCTCTCCCTCCCCAGGCTACCCCCCCCATCCAATGCCTCGGTCCTCTCCTCCCGACAAACGACCCCCCCAATCAAACATCCTCCGCGTCCAGTCCATCACCGCAACTCCCGATCTTCGCACCCTCCTCTTCGCAGTCGGCCACGGCGAAAATGCACAAGATGGGACATCCCTCCTGGCACTCCCCACCACTTCCTTTTGGGAGAACAGGCATCAACTCAAGCCCCTTACGAGTGCATTTGCCGCACTTTCCAGCCTGGTTACTCATTTACAAGATGCCCTTAATTTGGCCGAAAGGCATTGGAGCGAGAGCGTGCGTACACTTGATATTAAACTGGAATTGCTCAATAACTTACTGAGAGACTACGCATGCGAGGCTTCGGCGCGGGAGGTGTTCTTGTCGTTGGTCTTGTCTGGAGTAGCTTGCCCCGCCCTTAATCAATACCTCAGCCAAAATTGCTCCGAGCCACAACAGCACAACCTCTTTCGCCTCTCCAAAATAATCGATGAAAAAGTTGCGAGTGTTGAGTCTTTGCTCCGGGAGCAGGTGGGAAGGGTTGCAGAGATGGTGGTCTTCCACGCAAGCAAGCTTCGGGGGCTCTCTCGTATGGGAGACGGCTACCGAACGGTGGGTCTCTCCGCACGCGCGCTTTCCTCCCTCGTTGATGCAGCGGTAAATCTGAGTTTGAAAGCAGAGGAGGCTCTAAAGAAGGTGCAAGAAGCGAGGCAGAATCTCAAGGTGTTCCTCCTCTGGCTTCTTGATACGATGCAGCACCTGCCCGCGGGAACCGGAGAGGAGACTCCGGCAGCCACCCGTGCTGGCAGGTTGACATTTCGGCATTCAACTAAGCATGTACGCATGCTGTTGGCATTTCTACGTAGACCTCATCTACGACCATCAGCAGCAGCAGCAGCAGCAGGAGGAGGAGGAGGAGGAGGAGACGAGAATGTGGAGGGAGGGACCAAGAAGCCAATGGATCCGGGAGGATGTGGGAATACCGAGGCGGTGATCGCGGTTCAAATATCAGCTTATTTTAAAGACGAGCCCTTGCCATCAGCAGTAGAAGCAGCTGGGGTAGGAGCGACACCATCAGCAACGGCGGAAACTGGTGAAGGAGATGATCTGGCATCTGCATCCCTCCGCATGCAGGTCAGCGAAGTGCGTTCCCGTTTCGAAGCTGTCTTCAAACGGCCCCTCAAGGCGCTCAAGACCTGCCTTGCTCCTTCCCGTAGTCTCCGTCTAACCTCCCAACCCTTGGCTGCAGCGCCGGACCTTTACGTCTCCCCCACTGGTGACCCTTCTCAGATTTTGGTCGCGGCGGTAGAAGGGCAGGGCACGCAGGCCACTCTCTTGTCTGTTCAAGTCAATGCATTTGCTTGGGAAAACGACGAGAGCCAACCGTGCCGCAGCTGTCATAATCTCTTTCTCCCGCTGAAAATACTCTCCCTTTCCTCCCCGCCCGACCGTATTTTCCAACAAGCCTCCCTCTACGGAGGGCTGCCCCTTCTTCCCTCATCCAATCCCGAATCGCTCGTCCTACTGGCTCGCGGCCCTCCTCAATTTTTGAATGGACGCTCCTCTGCAGAAATTTGGAAGTTGCCGCTTTCTAGCCTGTTGTCTTCTCTCACACCGATACACAACGCGGACGAGGAGGAGGAGGGGCTGCCTCTTCCTCCTGCTGGCCAGGGTCCGAGCAGTTGTTTTGAACTGAGTGAGAAGAATGCGTTGTCACCGGAGAGTCTGGAGGGAGTGAAAGCGAGGCAGGTCGCGGCGGTGGCGCCAAAGCAGCTGGTACTATCAGTGACAGGTTGTAGGGGGGTAGCTACTCTGACATCCAGGTCGAACCACTTGGTGTTGGTAGACTTGGAGGAGGACGAGGGGGAGGACGATGACGAGGACGAGGACGAGGACGAGGAGGAGAACGACGAAGGACAGGGGATGGAGGTGGTGGAATGGGACGAGAAAAATGCTGATGATGAGGAGGAAGACGAGGACGCTAAGAGTGCAAGGTGATATGAACTGTCCCGTGATAAATGAGAAGTGAAGACAAAGCATTAAGACTGATGTGTAAACTCTTACGGACATGTTTTGTTTTTTCTTTGGATCAATCTTAGTCGACCACTCTCTGTTTTGCTTTCGGCTTTCCCGATTGATGCTGTTGAGGCTCTCGGAATCTTTCTTTTGTGGCCATTTGAGCTCGAAACGAGGGCCATTATGATTCACCTCTGGTCTGTTTCCCTACTTCTCTTCCCCTTCATCGCATGACTCACCGCACTCAATCACACTCACATCACATCGCTCTTTTCCTCTTACATATTTCGCTCTTTTCCATTCACATACTCGTGCATCTTTCATAGTACCCCTCCACTTTTTAATCTCTTTACACTCCGACACCAACGCCATAATACATATCTGGCGTCAATCCGCCCGGGGTCCCCCAAGCCCCCGTTGGGCTCTCTACGTCCTCACCCTTTTCCTCCGATAATCCCTCCTGTGCTGCTCCTTCAACTCCTCTCTCTTCTTTTTCCGCGTTTGCCATGCCCCGCGCAATTTTGGCCCCTTCCAATGCCGACAGCAGCGAGGTCAATCGAATGTCCGCAGCAATGTCATCATACACCTCCTCAATCCGCCCCATCTTCTCCTCTAGCCTGCTTAAATCTGCAAGCAAGCGTTCTTCTACCCCCCTACAAGTTGACTGAAGGTTCTCCTGGATCTCCTTGGTCATGACACCCAGAACTTGGTCCACCACCACCAGCCCCACCATTACGGCACTCTCCGCATTGAAAGGCTGGGGGGGCGGGGGCGGGCCGTAGCCCTGCTGTCGTTGCTGCTGAGGAGGCGGAACAAAAGTCTGAATGGCCGTGGAATTGGAGCGGTCGAGAACCCCTCGCCTGCCTGCGCCTGCCTCGGCCTTCATGTTGAGCTCCCCCCGTCTCTTGGCCTGGTCCTCCACAATTACACTTATCTTCTTGACCAGCAACGAATTCTCCCCCACCCGGGGAAACAAGAATTTGATCTGGAGCTGCCAGACTTCCACATGCGACAACAGAGATGCGTCGATGCGAAAGACAAAGAGCCCTGGATATTCCTCTGAGCTTTGACCCTTGAGGGTTGTCAAGTAGGTGTAGCTCATGGCCGTGGAGGATTTGCCCCGCATCAGATTCACGACAATGGTCGGCGCCGCGCATATTAAATCCAACTCCTGGACGCGTGCTTGGTGCTCTAAGGCCACGTATAAGTAGCAGGCCCGGGCCGTGGGATCCTCTTGTGTCAAGGTCATTTCTGGTATGGTGAAAATTTCCCCAAACGCGAAGCGCCCAAACTCCTCCAAAGGAGGCATGGATGACCAGTTGCTCTTGAGGTACGGCATCTCCTCGCCCTCACTGCGAGTGTTCATATGTATTGTGTGTTGGATGGTGAGTGAGAAAGGACAGTGTGGTGGGTTCAGTTGCAGAAGCTCAGTGCGTAGCGTGGCCTGAGCGAGGGTATGGCGACATGCAGGACGAGAGAGCTTCCTTGATTACTTGCCAAGCAATGCCAGTCAAGCAAAGTCTCTTTCCCATGAGAGAACAGCACAATATATCATGATTAGGACCTTGTGGTACAATTGCTTCCTGTGTGGTGAGAGAGAGAGGCGAGTGGGCGCTAGGTTGATTGCCAAGGACTTCGGGTGCTGGTTCGTAATTCAAACACTTGAACAAGCCGTTGAGATCCACCTCCTGCCAATCTCGCCCCGAAGCAAAACAAGCTAAAATCAGAGAGTGTGTTCCTCCCTTGACTCATACTCAAAACGACGTATAAAGGACAATTGGGTTTGATAGTGCTTTTCGTCTTTGTATCTCACTCTGCCTTCCATCATGTCATCTCCCCCTCTCCCCCTCCGAGAACCCTTGCCGCATCACCGTCCGCTGCCGATTTGGCTTCTCGCGCCGCCCCGACCATTCTGGTTTCTAGACTCAACAATGCTAAACTCTGTTGGGTGGCTATATGGTCGTTCTCGTCCTCCTCGCCATGTTGGTGACCACCACAACAACTCCCCCCTCCGTCGTGGGAGTGCTGGTGCCCTCCGCGCGGGAGTCCGTGCGCGTACTCCTCCTCCTCCTTCTCCTCCCCCTCCTTCTCGTGGTGATGATGGTGATAATGATCTCTATCGTCGCAACATCCTTCTCCTTCCTCCTCCCCAGGACTATGCTGGTGTAATTTATTGTGCCCTCCATCCTCCTCCCCCCCTCCAACATCCTCCCCACCCCCGGCCAACCACAACTTAAGCCTAAATGCATCCACGCCATTTAGATAATATTTAAACAAACGTTCCTCCCTAGCGAAACCCTGTCTTTCATACAAATGCAAAGCTCCTTTATTGGTCACCTCGGCTTCGAGCGCAACTTCTTTACAGCCAATTTCCACCATACGGTCGACGGCACGGCCGACAAGCTTTCGTCCTTTTTTGGGGGGGATTTGGGGTGAGTCATGGCAAAGAGTTAAGCAAATGCTGTCAATATATGTCGTCTCACTAACATGACATTCTGGGTAAGCGAGTGGTCGGATCAACAAATTTGTCGATTGACATCCTCTCGATAAGTGCCCTGTTGGCGAGCGCCAGCATTTGGGATCCACATAGACATGACAAGCTCACCCTTAGACCTATCACAAGTAAGAGTACTTCATACCTATGCCTGCTCGACGATAAGACGTCTCCACGGCCAACATGGCAATATACCCACACAAACCCTTAGGGTCCGTGCTCCCCTCATTATCTGCCTTGCCCACGATCACCCCCACGAGCGTGCCATGCCAATCGCCCCCTGCTCCAGATTTGGTCTTGATGCTGTCGACTCGATCTTTCGCAGTTCTAGTAGGGTCGTCGTCAATGTACGCAAGGATGCATAGGTCAGGCCACCCGCATAGGAAGTAGCGGTATGTGAAAATGGAGTAAGGCTCTGACAAGTCCCGGTCGACCAAGGCCATGATGGCCCCTAACTGCTTCTCACTGGAATAAGCCATGTAGCGGATGCGGGTTGCCAGGCTGTTGTGTACAGGCAGTCAAGATTTGTGTGAAGAGGAGAGAAGTGTGACATGAAGGAGGGGGCAAGTGGGGAGGCTAGGGTAGGCCATAGGGGAAATAATACCTGGCATCTTCCCCAGGCTGCTGCTGTTGCTGCGTCATAGTCGGTATTGTCGTGCCTTTTTCAATGTTGATGTCGTGAGATGTTGTGGCGGTGTCGTTGGACTAGCGTGTGTTCTCGACCGCAGGCAAAGAGGAGAGGAGGTGGGAGGCTGAGTGATGGACCGTCGGAATCAAATGCCAAAATTTCAAACCACTCAAGCACCCATTGAGAATCAAAGCACTCAGCAGCTGGTACGTTTCTTGAACTTTGTCCCTGAGAGGTTGTGTGCGGGTGGATATGTTTAGTGGAGAGATTGTGAGCAAGTCAAAGCAAAATCGCGGCCCGAATCGCGGCCCAAGTTCCTCATTTGTACGTTCAACGCAAGTTGTACCACGCTCACGCTCCCCTCCCGTGCACATAGTAAGGCCATGGTCTGGGAAAATGTAGCGGCATGTCTAGGGGAGCTACTGGGGGAGGATGGCGGTCAGGGCGGTGGCATCAAGGATCGGGGCTGCCATTCCTGCATCGAGGCCTACCAATTCTTGTACGAAAAAATGGAAGCAGCCGCGGGGGAGGAGGAGACACCCGAGGACCTGCAATGTTTCATCCCCTTGCGAGGCGCCGCCGTGGTGGACCACATTGTCGAGAGCTTGCGTCCCGCCGTTGCCTCGCCCGCCGACTTCGCGGCTTCAGTCTCGCCCGCTCTGCCCCTACTGACCCTGCTTCTCAACGACAAGCGATGTTGCGCGCAGCTCTCCAATAACAATCGTGCAGATGAGAAAGTTTTGAGTTTGCTCGTGGAAATTATAGAAAAGGTACAGGAGCAGCTTACGGTGCGTGAGGGTTACAACACGGCGGCAGGGCATGAGCAGATGCCGTTGGCAGACCTGGCCAACTCCCTACTAACAACAATCGCCTATCAAGTGTGCGATCTCTCAAACCTCTCTGAATCCCTCCTTCAAAAAGTTATGACGGTCATACGCTTAGCTGTCGATGGAAGATTTGGTGACTTTGCACCTTTCTTGCCCGTGCAGGGTTTGCTAGTCTCCTCCAAATTGCTACCTCGTCTGGCAACCAACCCAGGATGTGCAGGCGAAGCCCGTGGGCTGCTCAAGGCCATTTTGCTTTACGTTTTGAAGGGAGGACGTATTACTTGTGGTGGAAGGCGTCACGAGGAAGGAGAAAGAGGCATGACAGAGAGTGTGAACGAGGCGGGAGTCGACATGGCCGTGACGGCGTTAACGCAGGCGCAATCGACCTTTCCTGTCCCTCTACTGGCGCGTGATCCGGTGCCAGGCAAGGAGCCGAGTGATGGGAGCTATTGTAGCTTTATTCGAGAGCACTTCCAAAGCGAGGTGTTAGAACACCTGGCCAATCACGACTTGCTTTTAGCTGTGCGAGTAGTTGAGCGCTTGTTGCCCCTGCTGAGTCCAGCGGGGCTAACGGATAAGAAAGTAATCAAAACATTGCTAGACGTCCTCGACAAGGCCATGAAGACCAATAGCAGGACAACCACCAGCAGCAGGAGCATTGATAGTACGACTGAACGGCTGAAGGTACACCAAATGCGAGTGCAGTCATTGAGGATTTGGACTTGCTCTTATGTCTTGGCAGTAGCGCGCGACTGGTCTCGGATCGTGCAAAACGTGAAGGGGAAGGACAAGGTGAGGAAAGAGAAGTTCCTCACCGACTTCCTCAACTGTCTGCCTCGACCGTTGCTCCGTCATTTCTCCGAGACCCCTTGCGGAGGCCAACGAGAGTACGATTGTGAGGCCTTGAGACTTTGCAGCGTCGTACTCAGCAAAAAGGAGTGGCAACCCTACCTGTGGTCCTCCTCCTCCTCCTCCTCCTCCTCCTCCTCCTCCTCCTCCCCTGCATCCGATTCAGACCAAACCATCGCATGCGTGGGGAGTAAAAAAGACGCGAGCGTGCGAGGAATCCTCCTCAACATCCTAGCAACCGTCCATAACGGCAGTGGGTCTGACCCAGCTTTTCTTCGTTTCGAGGCAGGGCTGCGTTTCCTGTCCTCTCTTGTCCCGGGGGCAATCCCTGGCTCGCTTCTCCTCAAAAGAGACCACACGCAGAGAGGGTGGCAAGAGGTGCCTCCTCTTGATCTCGACACCCAACGACACGTCTTAGTCCTCGCCATTCGAGTCCTAGCACGCCATAACTCCATTCAAGAACACTACCGACAACTCCTCGAGCACCAGCAGCAGCATCAACAACCACAGCAGCAACGGCAGCAAGCACAACAGCGGCCACGACAATGCACAGACACGCCCTCCTCCTCATCTTTCACTTTTCCCCCTCAGGATATTCAAGATTCTACCCCCTCTCCTCAACCTCTGGCCGGAAAAGCCGCTGTAGCCGCGTGGTCCCACCTCCTGCAGCGCCTCTTGCCGCCCCTCCTGCTTTCCTCTCCTCTTACATCTTCCTCCTCATCACCCTTCTCTTCAAAAACCAAAAACAAAGGAATAAAAGAAACCGGTGGGGCCATAATGATAAGTCCTCGAAGAAAAGAAGAAGATTGCCCTATCCCAGGCATGCTGCTCGACGAGGTGTTTGAGGTGCTTCGGAATCGAAAGCGTGAACAGAAGGGAGTCCTTCTTCCTTCCTCCCCTCTTGCCCTCCTCCACGCCATGGCCGATGAGGCGCTTAAGAAATACGCAATCTCCGATCGACCCATCCAAGGAGATGAGAGCCGGTTGTGGAAAGAGGTGGTTGGAAGAGTTTATGTGCCTCCTCCTTTTCCTACTCCCTCTTCCACACCAGCAGGAGTAACAGCACCATCACCACCAGCTCATGCACATCTTGGTTTCCTACTCCTTGGACTGAAAGCCCTTCTCCTCCGACCCGCAGACTCGAGGAACACCACCGTCACCACCGCTACTTCCCCCTCCCTCCCTGCTCTTCCTATTTTTCAGCTCCTTCCCTTCCTTGAGGGGCTTCTGCGGCGTCTGACGACCTTCAATGGAGGAAATGTGAAGAAGGACGTGCCTTCTCCAAACCCATTCCTCTATTTTTACTGCGCAACCATGACACGACTGGTTGGCGAATTGGGGAAGAAGGGAGGGAAAGCGGGCGGGAGGGAGAGAAGGAAGGAGGTAGAGATGCAGGCTTGTGCGGTCTTGGAAATGTTGCCAAAGTTCGCGACAAGTGTGCTGGCGGGCGTGGCTTTCAGAGATGGAGAAGCACTGCAGCGAGCATCAGGAGGAGGCTTTGTGGTTCAGCAATGGGTGAACTTGCTATGTGCGTGTCTAGAACGGTGTGGCGGTAGTGGAGGAGAGTTAGGGTCAGAGGAGGAGGGGGAGGAAAGTCTGGGTTATTTGTTGGAGGACATGGAGGACGTGCCGGAGGCGAGGCTAAGGGCGGTACTTGATGTTTTAGGCCCCCTGTGGGAGCTGCAGGGGGATTGTGAGGAGGAGGAGGGGGAAGGGCCGGGGAAGGGAAAGAAGGGGAAGGGCTTCTCGGTGGCCGCCACCGCTGCTACTGCTGACAATGATGGTGGTGCTGGTGATGCTGTTGCTATTGCGGTGGTTACTAAGAAGTGGTTGAACAGCGCGTACACTGCTCCAGCATTGACTACTTTGGTGTGTCCCTTGGCACACGCCTACTTGCGGTCGGTCAACACCATGCTGCAGGCATCTCCTGGAGGGAAGGGAGGAGGAGTGATGGCGCAACAGCAGCGGCAGCAACAACAAAAGCGACAGCAGAATCGTTGGCGGCGGAAGTTGTTAAATGAGTACGCGGTGAAAGCGAGCATACATATGTTGCGGGTACTCCACGAAGCTACTGCTGCTACTCCTTCCTCCTCCTCCTCCTCCCACGTTTGTGGGCATAATTCGCCGTCATACGGAGTTACTGGCGTTCACGACCCGTCATTCTCCTGCTCCCCCCCCCCCAACATGAGTGCGTCATGGCTCTCTGTTTGTCTTAAGCCAGCTCCATCACCCTGGGACCTTGAGGCACTAGGAGGAATTGCTCAGGCGTTAGCTTGTTGGTGGGAAGCTACTGCTGCTTTGGCGGGACCCGAAGATCTGGGAGGAGGAAGAAGAAGAGTAGGGGCAGCAGGATCAGCTCTGGTGGTGGGGCAGGAGGAGCAGCAGTCGGTGCACCCTTGTCGGGCAGCTTTGATGAAAGACGTGAAGCGTATCACTGACTCCTTGTTTGACAGTCTCAGCAGCAGCGAAAATAGCAGTAGTAGAAGCGGTAGTGATGTCTTTAGATGCTCATCAAATTCCTTTCATACGGCCGGATCTTCAGCTCTCCTCCACCAAGCCCCTGCTGCTTACCTACGTGCTTTGAGTCCCCTGCTCCTCGCTCTCTTGTCTTACGAAACAGGACAACAGCGCGTGATAACCTGGTGGCGGGCCTCGGGATTGGACAAGAATGAAAATTTGAGGCTGATTTGCAATGGCGAGGAATTCAGAAACGAGAGTGTCCTCAGCGGGCTGCGACCTTTGGTAGACAAGGGGCTCATTATGAGCAAAGACCCAACGTTGGCTCCCTCCTCCGTCTCCTCCTCCTCTTCCACCTCTCCTTCGACGAAGCAGAAAGATGGCCAGAGGATAGAAAGGGAAGGAGTAGAGGAAACGGACCAGTCATTTATAATCGAGGGTGATCGTGGAGGGCCTTCAAAGGTGAAGAAGCGGTGGAGTGGGGTTCCAAATGGTGGAAGCAACAAACGCAACAGAGCATTCTAAGAGAGAGCGGTACATCTATGTACACATTGTAGGAACGCATGTTTATTGATGAAACGATTTATAAGAATGAAGACTGTTCCAAGATTTGTTTCTTGATGGCTTTTTGCTCTCGAACCACACGTTGGACGATTATTCTGCAAAAATGGCCTGAACGACTGACTATTACGATAGTCGTCAATAGTCGTCGATAATCATGTGATTAGTCGTAGTCTTGCATGATTTCCATCAAGGACGACTAGTAATCGTTGTAGTCGTGCATGATTCCCATCAAGCGACGACTATTTAGTCGTCGCAAATTTTCCGCGAGCGACGACGTAGTCGTCGCAGTCATTCGTATTCTTCGTCGGCCTACGACTACATACGACACACGCACTATTATTTGTCGTTGAAGGACAGAAAGTGGTGCGTGATAATTTGAAGTCACTATTTCTATAGCTAGCTCTAGATACGCGCGTGTCGTGCAGCTCAGCCCGAGCATTACAATGAGAACAGCGACAATGATGGACGACCATATAAATCAGGACATACTAAAACTCTCGACTCCCCCCATCACAACATCAGCACTCCTAAAGAATGGCAACACAAGATGTCGCTGCTGCCTCCGTCGCTATAGCCGTCGCCTTACCATGCCAATATGACGAATCTGCCGTCCCTGACGACCAAAATGAACAAGCTGACGGAATGGAGCAAGCTGACGGGATGGAGGAGGAAGATGGGATGGAGGAGGAGGACTCTGATGTGGTGGTGATGGAACAGGAGGACAACGCTAGTGTCAACAGCAGCATCAACTGTAGCATCACCGCCAGCTCCAGTAGCAGCGCGAAATCCCGTCGACGGTTGTCCCTTTCTACCATCAATGGGAAGCGGAAGCGGAAAGCTCTTGGCGTGGAGAGGATCGACCTGCCGATGAAAAACCTCTCTACGTTCGTCAACACCCGCGCCATGCCAGTTGAGCTTGCTGAAGAGGGCGGCTGGATGCGACAGAAACCACCCACTGCGAACAAGCATGTCAGCCACGCCTGGATGTTTTGCGCATGCTTTCAGAAGGACACCCAGCGACGGTGGTACTGTCAGACGACGGAGACCTGCCGCGACAACAACATATTTATTTCAACGACCTCCACTTCCACGGCCAACGTCACGAGCCACTTGCGTGACCATCACGGCAGCATCAGTAATAGATATGTTAAATATGTTGTTGTCGCGGCAAGTCTCCGTCGTCTGACAGTACCACCGTCGCTGGGTGTCCTTCTGAAAGCATGCGCAAAACATCCAGGCGAGGTTGACATGCAGTGGGTGGTTTCTGTCGCATCCAGCCGCCCTCTTCAGCAAGCTCAACTGGCATGGCGCGGGTGTTGACGAACGTAGAGAGGTCCTTCATCGGCAGGATCGACCTGCCGATGAAGGACCTCTCTACGCCTGCTTTACTGGGTCAATCTCCTTTTAAAGGACTTGCAGGGCTCCTCTGTCACGTCCGGGCCCCTCCTCGTCATGCGTGTCGTTCTCCTCCTACAAAACGAGCTTGCTTTGGACAAGCCTCTAATTGTGACTGCCGTCGTGGATAAAAAGGATGAGGCAGTGGACCTAGAGGAAGGAGGAGCGGGGCCTGTGCTGCCTCGCGGTCACACGGCTGTACGCGCAGCTGCTCTGACGGATGTTGAAACAAAGAGCAGGAGGGCATTATCAAGCATTTGTGAAGGACAGGTACCATTCCACCGGAGATTGTGGAAAGCCCTCCTACCTCTTTGATGCAGCGGCTTTGGCACACCCTGGCCTAATGAAGATGAAGTGGGTAGATAAGATGGCGGACTCCAAAGAGCACGCTACTCTGGTGAAGAGCAAGATCGAAGACGTAATCATTGTTATGTTGGAGGAATTGCATTTCAACAGAGGGTTGGGGGTGGGTGGAGGTGAGGAATTTGAGGATGAGAACATTTCCAGCCAACTGCCGAAGAGGACCTTGCCTGAATACAGAAAGGCGACTACCAGTGACATCGCCTGCCATGATGTCTGACGATGAGGATGACTGTCAGGCTGTAGCGTCTGGCCCCATGACCTCGTACGCATGGGCCAGGGCGAAACTGGATGAGTATTTTGATTGGTGCGGGGGGAAGGGGGACAAAGTAGACATTGCGAAAAAAATGCAGTGGAAAGACATCTCCAGCTGGTGGCTCACGACAGGGAGCGGCATGTTCCCTGAACTTGCTCAGATCTTTCAAACTCTCCTCTCCATGCCTGGTGGTGCCGCGTCGCTCGAGCGAGACTTCAGCATTGCGAGCAACGTTTTGACCGTGCACCGCGCCCAGCTAGATCAGGCATTTGTGGAGATGACCATGCTTCTAAACATGAACATAGACAAAATTCCGCCCCTCTCCGACATCCGGGAGCTGACTGTTACGGAGGCGAAAGAAGCCATGCCACGACGACTGCGGAACAAGGAGGACTTTCAGAAGTTTCTTCATTTGGATGAGTCTGTGGCGAAGGAGGGGGAGAAGGAAGACGACGCCGAGGCCGAGGAGAATGATAAACAGGCGACGGAAACAACAAGGTATGGAGCCAATGATGGTGCAGATGATGATGAAATTGACGACGGTTATGATGATAATGATGATGACGATGATGGTGATGCGTAAGTATATGTGGCGCATTGAAAAAGAAAGGGAGAGACAGTGAGGGAAAAAAAAAGGAGGAAGGGATACAGTTGTGACTGGGAAAGGAAGTAGTAAAATGGTTTTCGCCGGTGTGCCGTACGTGAATCTCTGTGTGTAATGAAACTTTAGTACTTTCCTTCTTTCCTTTGTGAGTTTGACTTCGCTCTCACGCAGACCGAAGGTCAGATGCAAAGCAATACAAGATTTTTTTCAGTTTTTTCACCCATAGTAAGTCTTGTATCCCACAGGTACGATCAGAGACATTTAATCGTGAGAGAGTCGTCATAGTCGTGTGGTAGTCGTTACAGTCGTCATAGTCGTGCATAATCGTTGGAGTCGACGACTAATAGTCGTCGTAGTCGTGCATCATTTCGATCTCCGACGACTATGACGACTAATAGTCAACAATTTTCATTGGAGTGGACGACTGTGACGACTAATAGTCATGCACAATCGCAGGACAGGACGACTAACGACTGACTAAGGAATATTGGTAGTCGTCCAACGTGTGTCTCGAACCAAAAGGGCAAAACAAAGACAGTACTTGGAAGCGCTCTTTCGTCGTGGCCAAGCTATAGAACCGTCGGCGACTCGAGTCGGAGTCTCGCTAAAGCATTGTTGATGCATTAACTGATGCGGATCTAGTATTATTTGAAATACTGTGTGTGTGCTGCATTTACCAGGACTCAATACAAGCCACCTTACAGATACAGGCAGAGTATCCTAGCTGGCTGGTCTGCGCGGTGGTGGTACATGCCGGGCTGAGACCCGCCCGTCGCGATGAGGCAGTCCTCCAAGCATGCCTCAACCATCCTGCCCCTCCTCCTCCTCGTCCACTTCCTGGCAGTCTGCACGCATGCCTTCCAGTCCCTTCGCGCACTGAAGTGTCCGCTCGTCACGCAGCTGTCAAATGCCCATTCCTCTTCGTGGTCCTCCACTGACACGGAAACTCGGCCAGAGCGAGAGACAGTGATCAAGTCCGCCTCATCCCAACCATCACAAGCACCCCAAACCCCCCCAAAACGCCAGCCCTGGCGCCGTCTGGGCAGCTTTGAGACATTGTTGGCCCGGAAAGCAGCAGCAGGACCGCAGCGGTTGTCCATACCTCATGTCTGTGTGGCCGTTGTCGATGATGAACAAGGACTGTTGAATGCTCGGCTGCTTAAGCCAGCGTTAGTCTCGCTCGTGCGGCGCCATCCCAAGCTGCGAGCCTGCATTCAGGGCACGGGCAAGGTGGAGGGAGCGCCTGTGGCCGGGGTGCGACGAGGAGGAAGAGAAGTCGACCCCTTGATGTGGTGGCCATGTGCGATGACACCTGAAGAGGTGGTAGAAGAAGCGTTGTCATTCGACGACGGCAGCAGTAGCAGCAGCATTAATGACGATACGCAGGACTCTCCTTTCTTCTTCTCTGTATCCTTTCAAGCGGCTTTGGACAATACGGACATGGATTCGAGTCGTGGACCTCTGTGGCGACTGCATGTAATGCGCTCTCAAGGGAGCAGACAAAGCACCAAACCTGCAGGGCCAGGAGGAGGAGGGCAGGTTGCTTTGCTCTTCATTTTCAACCACGCCATAAGCGACCAAGTCTCCTGCAACACGCTCATCCATGAGCTACTGTCGACGCTCGGAGAGACCTCATCCTCATCCTCATCCTCATCCTCATCCTCATCCTCATCCTCCTCCTCCATCGCTTCCCAGCCTTTCCCCCCCTCCATCGAAAAGGCCATCCTGGGTCCCGCCCGAGCCACGGTCAGTTTCACAACTGCCCTCTACGCCGCCCGCGAATTTCTTTTCGGCCTTCTCCCCACCACTCTCTACCCTACGCCTACAGCAACAGCCGCAGCGACAGGGACCGCGACAGCACTAGACACCATCCCTCCTCCCCTCCCTGCAGCGAACCGAAGGACCATATGTGTATTTCGTCGTGAGGAACCCCCCAGGCTGTCCCTCTTGAAGGAAGAGTGTAAGAAGAGGGGGGTGACAGTGACAGCTGCCTTGTCTGCGGCCATGCTGTATGCCACCAGTGATCTGGCGCATGGAGAGGAAGAGGAAGGGAGGGCTGAAGGGGTACGAAACGGAAAAGAGCACAATTATCGTTTTTTGCTGTCCTTGAACATGCGCACATTTTCTTGCCGGAAGCTTGGGCGAGGAACGGAGGGAGGGGAGGGAGAAAAGGAGAAAGGGAAGGATGACAAGGAGGGGGAGGAGGACTGGGAAGAGAATGCAGTGGCATCAGCAGCCGGTGCAATGGACTTTATGGTCCGCTTGCAGGAAAGGCAAGGCAGAAACCTCCTCTGTACTCACAAATCAACGACAAGCAAGAACGGAACGGTAGCCGCAACTGCTGCAACAGCACCAGGAGCACCAAGACCACATGTAGCTGGAGAGGAAGCATTTTGGCTCCTGGCTAAACAATGCCGTCGTGAGTTTCTAGATTTTGTCTCGGCCGGTTTCGTCCCCGAATCCGTTAATTTGTTTGATTGGGGTATGCAGACATTGGAATTGAATGAGGTAGTGGAGAAGGAGGCCGAAAACCCTAAGACTCTGGGAAGGGCGTATACTTGTGGAGTGTCGAACATGGGAGTGTTTGAAGATGGGATGGGAGGAGGGAGGCGCAGAGGCAGCAATCGCAGCAGCAACGGCAGCCGAGGGATGGACGAAGATTTCTCTCTCTCTTCTTCAGCCTTTTCCTCTTGTCTACCCTCCTATGGATCTCTCCGACTCCACGGAATTTACTATGCAACCAGTCACAGCTTGACGGGAAGCCTGTACCAGCTGTCGTGCGGGACGGTAAATGGGGCGCTATGTCTAACATTCCACTACCCCTGGCCGTTGGTGGATCGAGAGATGGCCAATCGGTTCGCGGACAGAGTGGTTCAAATCTTGAGGTGTATTGGTGGGGGAGAGAGAACGGAGGGAGGGAGGGAGGGAGGGAGGGACAGAGAAGAGGAAAGTTGAAAGGGCCTTTGGGTGTGACTTCCAGTTAGTCATTGGCAACGTGTCGATAGAAGGGGGAGGTTCTCCGGCGTGTTGGACCAGAAGGGGAGGGATTGAAAATAGGATCGTAGAAGTGTACAGTATAGCTCAAGATAGAGGGATCGACAGGATGCAGTGAAGCCGATAGGCCGTTGAAAAAATAACATGGAGGCAGGAATGGTGCTCTGGGAAGCAAATTGTTGCTGCTGCTGTATGCCTGCTTGTTGTTTTTGCTTTTTTGAATTTTTGAACATATTTACTCCAAGAAAGGAAATGATTTTGTGATAGTCGTGGGGTCCACAGTGTCTACGCCCTCCTAATCAGCGGCACGCAACAGTGATGTTCTGTTTGACAAAGTCGATTCACTTGTTCAACTGGTGGCCGATATTTAGGTTTATGACTTGAATTTTCATGCCTTGATCTTGTTGTGGAGGTGGTTATCGGGTAAAATCAATGCGTGGAGTCATCGTGGCTTTGTGCTATGGCTTCCATTTCGATTCTGCGGTGGGAGCTTCAGTTCGCATACGGCGGCTTAACTCAATGCGTTGAGGCGGTGGAGATAGAACTATAAGACCATCTGATGGTTTATATCTGTACTCGCTCTTGCCCTCGCCTTATCCGCACCACGAAACAGTCTCTTGTCTTCCTCCCTCCCTCCCTCTCTCCTATGGTGGTCGAAGTCGATCTCTTCGCTTTATCTTTTTAATCGCATATCCATTCTATAAACCCTTCCCCCTTCCCCTCCCTCTCGACTTCTTCCTTCCCCCCTATCCATTGTATAAAACCTTCTCTCTTCCCCTCCCTTTCCCTACCCTCCCTTCCTCCTTCCCTAGCCTACGGGATTGTCCATCAAAAAACTAAATAAGTTGTCTTCATCTTCATTCCACCTAAACGAGGACAAATCCACGTCAAGATCTAATCCTGCTGGGTGCCCTGCCCCCCCGCCTCCTCCTCCTACTCCTCCCCCCATCCCTGTCGTTGCTGCCGCCACCTGAGCGTGCAAGCCAACACTTCCTACACCACCTCCCCCAGATTGATGCTGTGCCATCGCCGCGTGCTCCGATATGCCTGGAGAGGACACAGTTGCTTTCCCTTCTCCTCCACCTCCTCCTCCTCCGTCACCACCACCTGTCGACGAAGACGGTATCCCCACTCCTGACGCTCCTCCTCCTCCTACTAAACCATGCAAACCTCCTGCTGCCACTGCTGCTGCAGCTCTCTTCGCCCCATCTTCATACTGAGATATTTGGGCATTTTTTCTCAGCACCAACTGGCGGTGCATGTCCATGTGTTCCCTCATTTCTTCCTGCATCAGCTCCTCTGCAGACCGTTTTCCTCCCCCCGCGACAACCCCCCCTCCTCCTCCTCGTCCACTGGAACGGACACCTGGCAGGGGCCGACGGCCTTCTGGCGGAAGCTGTAGATGCTGCTGCTGCTGCTGCTGCTGCTGGCCGCGTATGGGTGACTGCTGACCGCGCATGGGCATGAGCGTGTGCGCCGCCTGCTGCTGCGGCTGCTGCTGGTACATGTGGTGCTCATTGCTGCTTCTCCCCCCCTTACCCTCCACTGGCGCGGCTGAAGGCCCAGAAGGACTTCCCGTTCCTCCTAGTGCCGCTGCAGCTGCTGCTGCTCGCGCTGCCGGCCCATCGAAACCCAATGCTTGTAAGTGTGCCTGCAACTGCTGCTGGAGCTGTGTCTGCTGCATGAGAGCTTGCCGGAGTACAGACTGAAACCCAGCTTGCATCTGAATGCAATCGCGAATCAAATTCATCTGTCCTCTAAACGCATCCTCATCCCCCGCCCTACTCTCCAGCCCTCCTCTTCCATCTCCACCACCCATACTGTTCAAGCTTGATGCAGAGTCATCCCTTAACATCCCTCCTTCATCTTCTCTTCCCCTCATACACGCCAATGTGACGCCACCTCCTCCACCCCCACCAGATGCAAAAGGGTTCTTCCCAAAATGCTGCAAAAATTCCTCCCGGGCCCTCTCCCTGTGCAAACGGTATTTCTGCAAGTGACTTTTTATGTGATCGGGCGTCAAGTCCTTGGTGTTGTTCATCATTTCTAATATTGTTTTCGGAGAAGCGCATTTTAAGCCCACATCGAAAATGGCAGCAACGAAGTCACGATGCAGGTCATCGGGCCAAACGAAACGTTTTCTGGCCTTGCTGTTGTTATTGATGCTGCTCTCACTTGTCACCGAGGCAGTTTCCGAGGCCCGTTGGTGGTAATGGTTAGGACCCGCGCTTCCCTCTCCCCCACCGCCGCCACCGCTAGGGTCTGGTGGTGGATAATGGAGGGTTTGTAGCTGTCGAGAAGAGGACGAGGAGGAGGATGAGGAGGGATGCCGTCGCCGTTTGTTGCCGCCGGCCATCGAATCGTCCATCCCCTGCCGCGTCAAGGGAGGGAAATGTCCTTTCCGTCGTTGTTTGCTGTCGCGAAAAAGAGGGGGGAGGGGGGGGGAGGGGATAAATGATTGCTTTGCGTGAAAAATACTCAAGATGAGGTGTCCCACGCAAAATTAAAACAGCACACAGCACACTGGCAGACACTAGCGGGATAGAAAGTAGTCGCAAGTGCCTTGCAACAAACGCATTTTCTCCCAATGTGGAGCCTAGATTCAAATAGTAGCCACGGCACAAAAATGGGACGTCAATCTGGATGATACCATAACCATATATATGCCACAAACCCTATACCCTCTCTTCTAACAACTTGCCAAGTTGACCGGTATGCCCCATCCCCTACCCAGAGCACGCACGTACCTCTACTTCCACACAAAGGATCACTCCGCGAGGACAAGCCTGCGATACTTGTGGCTATCTTGGATTCGGAATTACCTCCCGCTGCAGAGTGACCGCCTGTGGTCCAAGGACGGTGAAAGACGCTGTCAAAATAGGGTGATGAAGTGGCTTGCCCGACTACTCGCGGCCTGCATCTCTACCACGCCTCTCTGCACCTTGGTCGGGTCAGCAGCGGGTTTGGGTTGCGGCGATCTAGGGGTAAGTTACGAGGAGAGGAATTATACGACGCTAAACCATTGAAAGACAAAAAGGATCGACATGTCGAAACTATTCCTTCCTAGCAGTTGGTTTCTCGTCAAGCCTTGAGCCTAAGACGACAGAGAATCTCGAGGAGATTCGTGGTGCGTGGGTTACGATGATACCGGATCACGCTGCTGTCATTTCGGCGCCCGGCTTTCCTCTCTCATTCAAAATCGGGCACTAGTGGCATGTGAGCCGACCGCATGCAAGGGGTGGCAGTGAGGTTTTTGTTTGGTTGACCACGAATGTATGATTCCGTAAAATTATTTACGAGACCGCGGAATGCATGCAACAACACTCAACAGCCGATCGCGCCATCTTTTTCCAGTTGATGGGGGCAGGAGTCGGTGTCGGAGAAGGGGCATTAGAAGCAAATGCTCGTAACACCAACACGGTTAGCAATGAGTGTACATTCGTACGTGAACATCTGATATCTGTCTTGCTTTGTTTCAAATTAATTAAACATAGTTTCCCCTTCGATATGGGTGGCTGCATTGCTGGCCCATGTCGTGGGACTCATCAACCACCATAGCACCGCGCACCCCATGCCGCCCACATCCGCCCATTTAGGTGCTTGACAAGGCCATGTAAGGGGCCGACAAGGAAGGAGGTGCTCTGGGTGTCCTTGCCCCACCACCGATCTTCGTGCCTGGTCACAAGGCGGGTTTGCTCGTCAAAAGTGAGATATACCACGGTGGGCAGGGCGACCATGGAGTCTTTTTGTTGACCCAAAAAGACGCCCGGCGACAAGCCAAAAGGAAGCAGATCTCGCCGCCATTCGTACATCTGTACAAGAGTGATGCGGGCTTGTGGGCCGATCTATTGAGGATGGAAGAAGGGAGACTATGTGATCATGAAGTGTTGCCTATTTTTTCTTTCCTCTTCCCATTTCCCCTTCTTCCTCCTTTAAACCTGTTCTCGCCCCGTACTGCTTCCGTTGCCGCCATCTTGGAAACGATTCCGCTCTCCTCCAACCAGAGGTGGATGGTATGTAATGTCGACATTTTGGGGCTCGCCGTGACTAAAAACCTTGGGCTGTTTTTTGTCGAGAAGAGGAAGAGATTGGGGTAGGAATGAATGAGCGACATCATGCTTGGATTTCATGAGGGTATAACAACGCGGTAAAAAGGTGGGTGGTAAAGTATGCTGTGGGAGTAACCAAGATGCTCGCTCTCAACTTTCTTTTTCGCGTGTGACAGCATGTGCCGGGAGCCGTCGAGCTTACACGAGAGGACGACGCCAGCTATATTTTAATTCTGATCTAGGTAGGCACATAGCTTTAACACTGTCGTAATTACAATATTTACAAAAAGCATGCAGAAGAACGTGAAAATGAAACACATATACGAATATGAGCACCTGCAGCCGGCAGGTGACCCCACGCACACGTACCAGGGCTTCCATGGCGACTCGAATAGCCGCGCGTCCATGCAGCGTTCCCGCAGGATCGTCAAAGACTGCATCTGGCGCGTATCTTTCGAAAACACGCGGATCGTCGGCTCGGCAGTGGTACAGCTCTAAAATCTGCGGGTTTTGTCGTGAAAAGGGGAGCGGACATCGGGAAGGAGAGACTCATCAAAAGTTGATGACATAATGTGGTGTTCCGACATAATTAACGCTATATCATTAACGCACATCATGGCCGGTGCTGATCTCATTGACTACTTAATTCAATTACAACGACAACAACAACGATAAAAATAAGAGGCCGTTAATAATAAGAGGCCCCTGCTACGTGTGGTACGTACATCTTTGACAATTGGCGCGGCCCAGCTTGTCATGTCGGGATCGGCGGGCTTACACCATGTATTGCTGTCGGCCTGGGCGTCGAAATTGACTCTGCTGTTGCTGCTGGCACTGCAGAGGGGCCGCATAAAGGGGCGAAGCCGACGAGATAGATGGAGAGTTCGAAGGGAGGGAAGAGGCAAGAAGCCTGGACACCACATCCAAAAAGGGTATGCGGACACTGTATGTGTAGCCTCCCCGCTGACCTCCTCTTTTATCCCCCTCACCCTTCTCCTTCTGGCCCTGTGTGGGCCGTCCGGGAACTTTGCCCGATGAAAAAACTGTCAAAGTCGCTAGAAAAACTCGGACAAGAAATAAGGGGTGAATAGGCAACATTCCATTGTTGGAAGGCTCCCCCTCGTAATGCAAGTCCTAGAGGACGTCAGGTTGCATGTGATAGTTCTAGAGAGTTGTAGGAACGGCAGAAAAAACGAACTATGAATCACCATGCAAGCTGTAAATTGCGAGCTATGAGCTGTGTCGAGCTTTCCCAATGAAATATTTCATCTTTTGCACCAGCACTATAGATGTGCCACGCTAGCGTTCTCAATGCGAGGATGTCGACGAACACATACACACCCGGAGAAAATGACACAGACCTGTCCTCTCGCCAGAGTCGAGTGTAAGAAAGCGAGAGAGCGACAGGCGCCCCAGTCCTCCTGAAGGAGTGGGAGAGACACTATCACGCTTTGGCTGCGTTTTGATGCGGCAAAATGCACTTATTTGGGGACCTCATTTTTGATGCTTTTCACAGAAACTTGTGCTCTTGTGTTTCGGTAGTACATGCTTGTGTTGTTGCTTGCCGTGTGCTGGACTGCGACTACCGAGGACGGTTGAAGGGTCCGCACCCCCTGTCGCTCGAGGAGCAGGGTCCTCCTTCCTTGCCCCATGTAATCCGTCTGTTTCACCCCACACAGCCCTATACTGACCACTCCCCGCACACAAATATATTTCCAGCGTCTTTCCCCTATCCTTTCCATTCAAATCCCTGGTCAAGGCAAAAGGAATGATGGCAGGCTTCTCTCTTTGAGCCAGCCTTCTCCCTATCTCCTTTCGTGGTGCCCGAGCTCAAGCCAAAGGCAACAGCGGTAACGCGAAGCCCGAAAGCACTGTGCCCTGCGCCAACTTCACGCAAAGGAACGCAACGTAAGTCAAGAGGAGGGTGGGGGAGTGGTGGTGGTGGGATTTGGCTGTGTGTGTTGTGTTGTTTCCAAGATGGCAGCTCAGGAGGGGTTTCCTCCTCAGGGAGGGAGCTCCTTCCCTAAGCATCTAGCCACATGATGACTGTGCAAGCAGGCAAGTGTTTCTGACCTGGCACACAAGGTAGGAGAAGGAGAGTTTCGAGGCGGTGTTGAGTTTTGTGTCTTTGGAAACGGGTGCTAGTGGCATGAAACGGTGGTCTGAAGGCAAGTACCCTCATCCCTCGGTCAACTGGTGGCGTGTGTGGAGCTGAGCTTCTATACCCCTACAAGATAAGAACAATAGAGTGTGAAAGTTTTAGGTGATGTGTGTTGTGCATACGCTGGGACTTATTGTCAGAATTTGCCCCAAAGCCGAAAAATGACTCCTTCGCGCGGGAGGCGAGCCAATCTAAACCGATGGGGTTTGGTAGGCTGGTGGGGCCGTCATTATGCATTTAGGCACAGTTAGATGTCACTTGCACAGTGCTTTCGTATGTGTGTGATGTGTTTCAAATTGTGCGGTGGATGCGTAATTGTTTTTAAGTGTTGTGAGGAGTGATCATGCTGTGCAAAATATCTCGGATGCCTCATCGCCCCCTCGTTCCCTGCCCTCCTCTCTCCCTACACCCACATATCACATATCATATTCGCTGCTGTTTGCCATTTTTTAGCAGCGAAGCAAGTGGAATCAGTCAGCGGTGAAAAAATTGTCCATAGAAGACACAGTGTGCATACCTGTCCATATACAAACCCTCGCAGCGACAGCAGCCAAATATAACCACAAATTTGAATTGAAACCAGCAACAGCACAGCAAGAGTGGCAAGATGGAGGATGTGTCAGTTCTGCGCCACGTATATCTGTAGTCAGTCCTGTCTCATCGTCTTCCCCGCATTCTCTTTTTATAACTGAAGAGTGAGTGTCCTTCTCCCAGCTCCCAGCTGCCTACATTTCCGACTCGCACTCTTCGTCATCGCGTCCAAGCCTAGCAGTAGCCATGGAGCGACACATCAACCAATGTTATGCCAATAAAGAGCAACAAAAGCAAGAGGAACAAGCACCTATCCGAGCCTCTCGCTCCCCCTCCCCCTCACCCTCCACCACCAACACGAACAGTCCCTTCTCCGACGCCGTGTTCCAAGATCAACACCACACCCAACACCAACAAACATATCCTAACGAAGACCATCTCCACTATCCGCTTCACTCCCGCGCCGAGGTATCTCGCATTCCCATCGATGCTGTAGCCAATTCTTCCGCAGGCGGCGCTTCTTTCGGAGAGGACTACCCGCTGCACCGCTCAGTGATGGCTGTCCCCCGCGGCGGCCACGGCGGGGGCGGCCTGGAAATGGTGGCTCCATCTGCCCTTCCCTTCTTGCCGGCTTCGAACACTATTCCCCACTCGGCTGCCGTCCTGGGGAGCGCGAAATACTCGCCGACGGGCCTGCCTCTCGCGGACTTGGCTCCTTTGAGGTACAGCAAGGTCGATGGCGCCGGCGACCGAAATAGCACCGGGAGCAGCACCACTAGCGGTAGCACTAGCAGCAACCATAGCAGCAAAACTGGGGGTAGCATCGGCAGCGATTCGGAGACTGAGATGGAGGATTTGCTCACCTCGAGTGTCAAAACCGATACAATTGTCAGCAGCGGCAGCAGCAACAACAGCAGCGCGGTTATCTGGCGCAACATCCCTGTGATACCTTGCTACCTCGAACCTAATAACCACATCTTTCTTTCCTGTGCCGACGCCGGCGAGGGAGAGAAGACATTGTTACTGGAGGCAGTAACTGGCCTGATTAAGAAGGCGTTTGATACTTGCAAAGTGGACTTTCTCTTCAAGGCTGAGAAGTATAAGTGGAAGGCGGCCCGTCACAAGGCGCTTGGTTCCGTTGATTTCCGTTGCCGTGTCTATCGGCAAGGAGAAATAGGAGGAAGGGAAGAAGGGCTCGTGGTGGAGTTCCAGAAGCGCCAGGGGGACTACTTTTTGATGCGCGAGGCATTTGAGCGGTTTTTGACCGTGGCGGAGCAGGCGGGATTGGTCCAGCCCGACAACAGCATCAACAGCGGCAACAACAGCAACAGCAGCAGCAACAGCAACAAGAACAACCATAGCCACAATAACAATTCGAGCAAGCATGCCTCCTCTGCATCGACTGACTCCCTCCATCACCTCGGGGGAAGTGGCAGTGGCGCCGCATTGTTCCAGCCGCCGCCTGCGAGTTTTGGCCACTTCGATAATATCACCCAAGTGCTCCTCTCCTCCTCCAGCGCCACCATGGGGATTTTACCCGCCCCTCCCAGCAACCCCTGCACCCTCTCTCTCCCCCTTGCCCCCTCGCTTGCCCCTCTTCTGGACATGGCCTCGGGCGATTGCCACAAGACGCGATTGGAAGGTGTGCGAGGGCTCGCCAAGCTGTCTGCCCATGAAGATAATCGTGCAGTACTCAAGGAAGCGGATACGATCCCTGTTTTGGTTGGCCTTGTCAAGAATGCTAGAGCCAGCCCCGAGCCGGTGCTGAAGCAGGCCGCGGTGATTGCTCTGTCCAATCTTTCGGAGAGTGCCTCATGCCAGAATCCATTGGTGGAAGCAGGGGTTGTCTCGAGCTTGTTGCTGTTAGCGGAAGAGAAACCAGAAATGGAGGCGTTGGCCGGAGGAATCGGGAGAGCAGGATTCTATTCTTCTACTTCTGCTGCCCCCCCTTCCTACTTCTCGTTCTTGGTCTCGGCTTCTACCCCTATGTATCTGGAGATGGAGACCCGCCGGGAGAGCGCACGGACACTCGCGAATTTGTCGGAGGACCATGCGTCGATTATGATGAGAGAGGTAGGACAGGAAGGAATCAAGCAGTTCTTGCGGTCAGTTGACGGGATGGGGGATGAGAGGCTTAAGATGCATGCCCGTCGCTTCAAGAGCAGGATGGGGCAAGAGGTGTGTTAAAAGAGTTCCAGGAAAGGAATATCATGAGAGCGGTTGTGCGCCTTGTGCGTGCTTGGCTTTTATGCGTGCGTGGTTCTCAGTTGTGAGAGAGTAGAGAGTCTGGAATTTGTTGATGAAGGGAAAAGAATTGAACGGAAAGGGAAGTGATATGAACAAGACATGAAGGGAAACAGGAGCTCAAAGACGCGTTACATGTTTGCATACCAAAGGTGTGTAGGGATGTAGGGGTAGAATGACCGGAGGGTATGGCAGAGAAACAATTTGTGGAGGTCCTGTAAATACGAAAGGACGATGTTTTTGTCTTTCCCAGGATTTTAAAAGAAGCGGTGGAAGGAGAAGAGAAAGGGATGGACATGGGGGATAATGTCTTCCTCTCTTTTGCCTGCGCTCTCAATGGGGACAGTCAAACACTCCTACGGTCGCTACAAAAATGAAAGTGAATCTTGGAGGGAGGGGAGGAGGGTGGGAAAGAGAAGGCAGCAATAAGCAAGGAGGTATACATTAAGTGCTCCCAACACAATGCCAGTGACCGGTCACATACACCCGTAGACCCTCTGCATTGCCTGCTTCTCGTCGCGTCCATGCATCTCCTCCTCCCTCTGTTTCCAGTCAAACCTCGGCAATGCGACTTGGCATGCTATCTGTAATAGTGTCTTTCAACGAGCTTTGCATGAGTGAACGAGTTGTGTTTCTCCCCGACCTTGCGTCCGTGTTCGCCACAGGCGCGTGGCCATCCCTCCGGCTACCAGACGAGATGAAGATGTTTTGGTGCGAGAGAAGAAAAAGAAAGCAAAGAGTGATATGTGAGGTACATGTGAATGCTTGAAAATCAAAAACTAACAGAAGAATCAAATTCATCGATCTGACCCGTGAAGACCTACTTCTTGTTTCCGATTAATTTTTGACTGTTCTCGGTGCCTTCGCCCTTGTGCAGACTTTTCTTCCTGGGGTTTCTGGTGAGTTGTTGCCCTCTCTCTTTCTTGGCATTGAGTTTCACACTACGGAAATGGAGATGAGAGGAAGGGGCTTCCTGTGTCATGCGATATATAGTGAGAGAAATACGCTTGGTTTTTCGGGTTTCTTCTTTGCTGCGGCGGATATTTACGGGGGGGCAGGGCAGCTACTGCACCTTTCTTAGTACCACCTGCACAAGTCGGGCCGAGAGCAAAGAGGGATCGAAGAAACGGGGGGAGGGTGGGGCGAAGTACAGCGACTTGCAACACGTGGCCGGCACCACGCACATGCTCGCGCAGGGCAGCACTAATCGTACCCTGTCATTTCCTTTTTTTCCCTTTCTTGTCTTGTCTTCTTAAATATATCGGAGTGATAAGATAAAGTCAACTCTGAGAACTCTGGCTGCCAGTGCCGCGGCTACTGCTGCTGCTGCTGCTGCTCTTTTCCCTTCTTCGCACCCTAACTGCGAAGTATACACTCGCCTCACCACTACCACCAATCCAAAAACGAATTACCTTTCCCATCTAGAATTTAAATTTTTATGTCCTTCTCTCTAAGCCTTGGCTTGTCCACGCTTTGGTCGCCTCAACCCCAAATCCCCGTTTCTCATTTCCCCCTCCCTTCCCCACTTCACTTCCTCCACTCAAATGTTTTTCCTACTCATGCCCTTCTTCTTCTTCCTTCGCATGTGCCCAATTCATTTCCAGCTCAGCGACACCGAGAAGCCACCTAGGTCACCGCTTGGTTTCGCGTCTTTAGTGGTATTGATGGTGGCAAAGGAACAAAGAAGAAATTTAAGTGCTTTCCATTCGGTGCCATCCCGACCATGACCTCTCTCCCGCCATCACTTTATTTTTTGACATGGTCTTGGATCCACTTGGACGTCACACTCTTAGGCCTCTCTAGCGGCAAGCCCAATGCCCGGTCCCAGAAGCACTGCGACAGGGCCCCGAGCGCGCGCGACACACCAAAGAGAACAGTGTAGTAGTTGAACTCCTTGAAGCCGTAGTGCCAGAGCAAGACGCCCGAGTGCTGCAGGAGGGAAGACAGTGAGAGTCGAGAAAAGGGGGGTAAGTGATTAAGGGACTGTGTTGTGGTGTTAAGATCCTTGTATTCCTGAATGTCGTGGTGCCGGAGCAGGACACACAAGTGCTGAGGGAGGGAGAGCGGGAGGGTGAATAACAGAGTAAAGCACAACTTTACTTACATCCATCCTCCTCTCAAAATGTCACGATCCCAGACGATTCAAGAAAGGGGAAAGGGGGAATTGATCAAGACAACCATTAACGTACCGAGTCCACGTTAGGGTAAGGGTTCTTGGTCTTGCCGTGCTCCGTCAGCACGTCAGGCACCACTTCATAAATCGTGCCTACAATCCTGAACAATTCATCATCCGGCAGATACTTGAGTGCAAACTCCCTCTGAGACGTGTAACGGGGGTCAGTCTTTCGCAATACCGCATGGCCATACCCCGGAATGACCTTCCCGCTCTTCAACGTTTCCCAGGCGAACTGCGTGATGGTCTCCTTGTTTACCGCCTTCCCCTCCTTCTTGAACTTCTTCTGCAAGTCCAAGATCCAGCCAAGCACTTCCTGGTTCGCCAGCCCATGCAGAGGTCCTGCCAAGGCGTTCAACCCCGCGGCATAACTCAAATAGGGGTCCGACAGGGTCGAGCCTACCAAATGGGTCGTATGGGCCGATGCATTGCCTCCCTCGTGGTCCGAATGAATGACAAGGTACAGCCGCATCAACTCATCAAACTCCGCCTGGTCATATCCCAGCCTTCTGGCGAAATTCGCGGAATAATCAAGGCTCGGGTCCTTTTTCCCCACCGTCCCATCCTTGTAGGTGTTGCTGAACACCAAGGCAGCTACCTCCGGGAGCTTCGCCCACACGTCCAAGATATCCTCGAGGGAATGCTTCCAGTACTCCTTTTTGTGGACCCCGCTCGCATAGGCAGCTGCGAACTTACTATCTTTCTGCAATGCCATCAGGCCAATCACCACCTGTGACATCGGGTGCAAAGTCTTGGGCAGGCTCTTCAGCAACGAAACCACATGCTGGGGAATCTCCGAGCGCTTGTACAGCTCAGCGGTCAATGAGTCCGCCTCCGCCTTAGTAGGAATCTTGTCTGTCAGCATTAACCAGACCAACGCCTCAGGCGTGGGCTCACCCTGTCCAGCAGCTCCCTTGAAGGTGGGCAGCTTCTGTTGGAGCTCAGGGATGGAGTACCCACGGAAGCGGATGCCTTCCTGGGCGTCAAGGAGGGAGGTCTCCCAGAAGAGGGACTTGATATCACGACCACCACCAATGCACTGGTCGACGGTAACTTCGCCGATTACCTTATTGCCGTGCTCCTTCTTCAGAGCCACCAGCTCGGCTTGCTTGATTGGGACCAGCTCCGCGAGGGTGTCATGGAGGGAGGCCATGCCGCGGGTTGCCAGGGGCTGAAGGAGGGAGGGAAGAAAGGCAAGTAGTCAGTGTGTGAAGAAAGTAGGACAAAGAAGTAGTATTTGGTTGCATATTAGTGCCCGTGCAGAATGTCAAAATAGCTAGCTTTAAGTTTGAATCGAACAATGGGTCGGGATTGAAGGGACGATGATGAGAGCCGGTCGGATTCGTGTAGGATAACCACGACCATCCAACACGTCCTCCCTCATTTATGACGCACAGATCAATGAAGCGAGAGCATTTTCACTTTTGCAAGACCGCAAGCCAGCACGCGCACATGCTTAAACTGCCCCCCCCCCAACACTCCTACACCCACAGCGTGACCCAACAGGAAGGAACAAATCGTCGCCTACACCCATGCGACGTACACAACCGGCTTTCCGAGCAAACTCACCTTGACGGACGATGACAGGGTTGCGCGCAGACGACGGGACGCGCACGCGATCATGGTTGTTGTGGCTTGCAGCTGCGGGTATCTGTGGTTGTGAGGGTGTATGTTGCAGGAGGAGAAAGGGCATGTTGAGGAAATGAAGAAGCTTGGTTGGTTCCTTGCTTGTGCCTTGATGAACCAATGACAAGCCCGGCCACGACTCAAGGTCGCTCTTTCCCGCTTTCTTGAAACATAAGTAGCTGACCAGGCAGAAGATGCAGGGGCTAAGTTGCCTAGTGTGTGGTGGGCGGCCTTTGACAACGGAAAGGAAGTAAAAAGAGAGTGAGCGAGCGTGCCTCTGAGAGACAATCCTCTGTGACTCGGAGCTGATAAAACGGAGAGCCGCACGTTGTTCCTTTACAACTGACAGCGCCGCCAAGCACGTGCTGAGCTTTTCAAGCACGCACGCTCTCTGACCTTTATGAACTCGCAAGTTCTACGTGATACGCAGGAACTGCACAGTAAATGCCCCTCCCCCGAGAAAGTGCGTTTCTTGCTTGGGGTTACATTCTTCAGCGAGGCAGCCAAGAAGATGGATGAGGGATGGACAGGCTTGCCGGTCTTGTATGCTTCTGGTCTCCACCCCTTGACTGTCTCTCAGACAGAATACAGCTCCGCGCCTCTATCTGCTCGCGTGAAATTGAGCATTGCATTAGTTCAATGCCTGTTATGCGAGGGTCCGGGATGCCGAGGCGAGAGCAAGCAATTGCCCTGAACGCAGTTATTCATTGACCCTCACATTCCTCCTCCACTCTACCCATGCACAAGCAGACAAGAAAAGGCTACTATGCCGCGCGCTAAACCAACTAAGAAGGCAGTGAAAGCCGAGCCACCAGTGCCCCCGGCTCCAGTTGCAGAGGAAGAAGAGGAAGAAGAGACCAAAGCGCTAGAAGGACCAGCCCCCGAAGCGCCGGTCGAGGAGGAAGAGGGTGATGCGACCAACAGCGGCAGCACCGTTCCCGAGAACCACACAACCTCTACCACCACTGGCAATAACAAGAAGAAAGCAGAGGTCATTGAAGGCTCTGATGTCAAGGAGGAACCTACGAACAAGCGTCAAAAGCGCCAGCCGCAGGATAAGGCAGGAGAAGAAGCAGTCGAAGCAGAGGCTGCAGTCAAAGCGGAAACCAGTACAGCGCCGCCTACCTCTGCTGGTGAGAAAGGGCAAGAGGCGGAAGAAGATCCGGAAATATTATTGAAGTCCATCATTGAGAAGCAGTTGGAGCTCCAGGAGGCCAAGGAGAAGGCGCAGAAGCGCTTGAACGAGGTACGTGGTAGGGGTGTGTGTGGAGGGGTTTGAGATTGCACTTGTCTGTCACTACCGGTTCGGGGAGGGGGGGAGTGTCTATGATGGCTTGTCTGGATCGACCTCCCATTGCATTTCTTTCATGTTCTTAAGAATGTTTTGGAGTTTTGCTATCCTTTTGCCTTGTTGGGGGCATGTTTCCTACATTGCCTCTCTCGGTCCGTCTACCTGTCCGTCCTCTCTTCAGT
>Ga0160420_100013_pt1 | contig 132743 bp, 141 predicted proteins | sample CelAP2metagpilot_FD_108197 | JGI IMG/M metagenome (GOLD analysis project Ga0160420, IMG submission 108197) | Phycosphere-associated microbial communities from algal ponds in Kailua-Kona, Hawaii, USA - Cellana AP2-5-5 metagenome pilot | ecosystem: Engineered > Artificial ecosystem > Aquaculture...
TCGCGGGGTCCTTCTCTGCAAGCCAGCGGTGCGATCCGTAGGGGGGAGGAGTGTAAGGGCTTGCCGTGTCATCTTCCGCGAGCCAGCGGTGGGACCCATAAGGAGGAGGCGTGTACGGGCTCGTGGGGTCCTTCTCTGCAAGCCAGCGGTGCGATCCGTAGGTGGAAGAGGTATAGGGCCAGCCTTGTAGAAGTGGAGGGATACAGTGTTAGATAGAGGTGGGAAGGGTCAGCAAGTGACTTAGAATATGGAGCATGTTTATTACCTTCTTCAGCCAGCCATCGGTGAGAGCCGTAGGGGGGAGGAGTGTACGGCGAATCTACAGTGAATGAAAGGGGAGGTGAAGGAGTTGAGGGAGTGTCTGAGGCAAGTTGTATTTCACCCCTCCTCCAGTCATTCCTGTCTCTAAGACCTTCCCACCAATCAAGTTAAGTCTTTACAGCCTCATAAATCTGATCGTAACTTACCTTGCGCGACGATAGTCCAGAATAGGAGTGTCAAAGAGCCGACGGTGACGCGGCGGATCAGGATCATACCTGACTGGTACAAAAGGCAGTGGCCTCAGGAAAGCAGAAGGAGCAAAATAGCTGTAATATTGTGTGAGTGAATATATATGTGAGCAACATTTTCGAAATTAGTGGACCAGTCTAGCCTTGGTCTCATGCAGGGACATGGAAACATGAGAGATAAGAACCATGCATCGCACGCATTGCCCTTTGATGAAATAGGATGGGTAAGGCTATCCCTTGCGCGTGAGCCTTGGACCAAAAGGCCTGGTAATACGGCAAAGGGTTTTTGGGCACGTAGATCACTTCATGCAGTGACAAGATTAATGATTAATGACGCCCAACCCTGACTAGTGAATCGTGTGCTGCTGCTACACCTGCCAGGCATGGGCCCATGCAAAAATAATGGGCCAACACCGCCCCCATGCGTGCAAGCCGCATGATGAGGAGAGAGAATATAATCAGTACGTGGAAAGGAGCAAGGCACAGCCCAAAATTTGAGCCAGAGCCTCGGGCAGAGTATGTCTTTTATTTAGGAGAGGACTTTTTCCGGGGGCCGCTACAAGCCTCTTCAACGGCTCTCCAACCTCCTTACTTAACGGATCTTTTCACTAGGGGGAAATAACAAGGTTTTGGCGAGAATCTCTTTGGGAAGATGATCGATTAAGATAAGAAGATAGGAAAAAGAACGGAAAAGAAATCACAAGTGACAATCAGGGAGGGGGGTTGGTTGCCTCTTGGAGAAAAGACAGATCAAACTTGAGAAGTATTTCAGATAGAAAGGAACACTGTTACTCCGGGCAAATCATGTTTTGTTTTCTAGTTTCAGCTCGTAAAACAGGTGCCGAGACTTTTGAACCTATAACATGTACTGGATGGGCCTGATTTTCACACTCTCTGGGAAAGATGAGGAAATGATAGACAAGGGACCAGACTATTCTCACTTGAATATCACCAACAACAAGGCCGGCCTCCCATGGCGAGAGATTGACGAGCCAAGTTCGCTTGAGGACTACCACGATCGCCTGTGTAAAAAAACTTCCCGTCAGGCAGGTTGCGGTGGATTTGACGTATAATGTTCGTGCCATTGTCTACTTCTACAACGACGCACTCTCGCTTTTCTAAAAGGCGAACCAACATTGGCAGATTTTAGGCAGTCACACTAAAGCACCGGGCGGTTTGGACGAAGTGGCCGCTCACTACAAGTTGAACCATTTGATTCATAATCCGACCCCCTCTTCCATACAAGGCTATCACCTCATTACCCATGTGACCCAAATCCTCATTCATTAAAATGGCCACTTCGTTTATCACGCCTAGTCTCTTAGCGTGATAACACAGCATCGGCCACGCTGCTTCGTCATCCTGTCTGATGGGCAATCTGTCGCAGGCGCCCGATGTCGTCGTCATGTGCACTTGTCTCGTCAAACTGGCCATGTTGGTGGTGGGATTCAAATGGAAATAATAGGGTCGACAAACTGTTCGTTCCTCACTCTTGCCAAAGGGTGCACGCCCGTCTCCGGCTGCTGTGTAGATTAATTAGCCCGTTCGCAACCCTCCGGTACCTCGCAAAGATTGAGTTCATAATCAACCTGGTGGATAAATAAGGCGGTCCGACACGCATTCAAAGAGGAAAATTCAAATTGGCAGCAGACATGAAACCAGATAGCAAACATTGTTTGCGAGATATATTTATTTGCTATATACATATAAACTCTGATTGATGCCACATAAATTATATGCATGTGTGACCATTGTTGCGTTTCCCACACATTTCAGATCAATCCTGCCATCTACGCGTGATCATCTTGTTCTCCAAGCGCCACCTGGAGAAAAGAGCACACTGTCGTGTTCCAGATCGAAAAGGCGGGCTTCCAACATATCAATCTTCCCCAGGAGCTGATTAGAGGCAGATTCACCCTCATGCACCCTGCTACTGTCGCTGCTCGAGTTTCTGGCAGCGGCGGTTTCGGTTCGGCTACTGGCATCAGCATTGGTGCCACCATCACTAATAAATATAGACGGCACACTTCGGGGAAATGGCGCACTGGCCCCCTTCCAACTGCTCGTGCTGGTGCCGCTGCTGCTGCGACTGCTGCTACTGCCAGTGGTTGTGGAACCCACTGGTTGTGACGGTAGCAGCGTCGGGTCGGTCTGTACGGGATGCCCAATTTTTTGTTTCGGTTTAGAGAGGAAAATGTCCTGCTGCATTGCCCCCTCCGTCAGCCTGTTGACTCCGATCCAAGATGTTTGTTCAAGCACATGAAAAAGGGGCCATTCATCTTTGGCGTCGTTGCCAGTTTCCACCGGTCCCATCGCTCCCACAGATAATCCCTCGGGTGCTCTGATTTCTGAGCCGTACGTGTGAGGAACAGGAGAAGTAAGGAGCGGTCGGAGCGGCTCCAAAGGTGCAAACTCCCACACTCCAAACTGGAAGCCCCCATTGTTGCAATGCACGCCAAACCCATACCCCGCGTTCACGTCCACCTCATCCAAGCGGCCTAGGAGGCATTTCACGATGTTGTAGACGCGCATAAAAGCCACATTATTGTGCTGCCAATCGCCCAGAAGGCGTTTCTGCACGATCTGGCAGTGGGAGGGTCGGGTACGTTGGGGCTGTGCGTGCGATTTGACCTCGCCATCGCCAGCGCCCAAGTTATCTACGCCAGAGTGTTCCGGACTTAGAGCCGCAGTCTTGACTGCTTGCCGATCGATATGGAACGTCAAAACTAATGGCATACTCTTCAGGGCCACATCTCGGATGGCCTTGAGCGGGGCCTGCCACAGAAGGTGCACCTCGGGCGCAGAGCCCCCTTTGTAAAAGCAATCTGCACAGATGACGCGCTCAGTGCTGATGACGATTAGCCTCTCCTCTTTCGGCTCCTTTGTAATGATTTCCGTCAAGATGACAGAGTCATTCGTGTCAAAACCCCAAGTTTCCAGCATTTCCTTGCGAGCGTCGACAATTTTAAGCGTGCCCGCTACTGCTGATACAACGCTTTTGGTGGAGGAAAACACATTACGTCTGGCTGCATCGACGGCAGCCATAGCCCTACCCTTGTCTGTTTTCAGCCCTGCCGTGGCACCACCGCCCGATCTGCTATAGTTAGCATCAATACCCGACAAAGCACTGCTGCTACCCAATTTTTCCTTCGAGGATTTTAGACTAAACTGCTGCAAGATCAACATCCCTCGCGCCAGCTATCGTTTAATAATGCATAAATGGTTGTGGGGTGGTTAGTCTTGCAATTGTACCTTTATATGTAAATGAATGACTTTACATTTTTTTATATACCGACCGCAAGATCAGACTCAACAAGCTTGAACAAAATTATCTCTACATATGTTCGCTCGGACACATGAAGTCATAGTTTTCAACCAGACACAAGTTGATCAGTAGTCACATGCGTGCGCCCTGGGCAGATACTCGTACAACCTTGCTATGCGATTTTGAAGCATATACGCACCTTGGTATTATATGGTAAAAGGCGCCCGTCGTTGGCAAATGTGTGCTGAAGCCGGTGGCGTCGGACAGGCTCCAAGCGTTTGTCCATCGACATAACCATGGCTAAGTCACGAAAGCCATCTGATGTATGTGCTACAGCGTCGAGCACGCCGACGATGGGTTTAGCCACGACGCCCACTAGTCCATACCCGCAGCCGACAAGAAACCCACGACAGCCATCTGATTGGACGTGCATATGGAGTTGGTTTTGGATGAGCTATTATGAGATATCTCCAGGAAGTATGCTGGATTCATGTGAACGGATGATTGTATGCGTGCCTCCTTGATAACATACCTCGGCGCGCCCCGTAGTAAGGGTCTGCGATGATTCCTGTCACGCCATGAAAGACGCCGTGGAATAAGTCCTTGACAGGTCGCACGTAAACCTCATTCCGTTCCTTGGCCAGCCGTTCCCGCGACTGCATGAAACGTTGGTCCTTGGAGATGGTAAATAGTACGCCGCTCCCCACGCTCTTACTTATCTTGCCTGCAACGCCCAGAAATCCAGAGGTAGTGTTCGTCACCAACGATGACGTGCCTTTGACGACCCCCCGCACAAACGCCTTAGGGCTTTTGACCAGTCCTTGTGCCGGCTCATAGAAGAAATCAATCATACCGGTACCCAAACTGTTTGCGAAGCTCAAGGGATTTCCAATGATGTCAACACTGCCAATAATTTTGTATAATTGAAACAGGAAATTGGAAGTGTAGTGCGCTTGCAATGTTGCACAGATCTCTGTCGGCGACTGAAAAACGTGCGCGATGTTCAGGGCATTCAGCTTGATGGACGCGTTGGATATGGAGGGAACGAGAGGCAGCACTACGTCTGTCATCAACTGGAACGTAGTATAGATAGATGCCACGCGAGGATTCCTGTGCGCTGCCGTAGAAGTCAACTGGCCATTTACTATCAGATGGGACGTGTCCATTCCACCTAGCAGTGCGCCCCCTCCTGCAGTGGCGGCAGCGACAGCGGTCGAATTCGAAGTAGTGGCAGCTGCAGCTTTCCAGAGTTTCCGATCCGCTGAATTTTTAAAGAAGCTTATGTTGACCTTAATGGGGCAAAGTTCTAGCTGCTCGATGTACACCATCTGTGTCATGTATGAATAGGCGTCCTCATGAATGTCCGAATCATTGCCCTCCGCCTCATCCACTCCAAAGCCTACATCAGGGGCGATGATGGTGTACTTTCGTGCTTCTTCTGAGTGCCAAGAAGTGTTGTCCTTGGCGAAGCTGTAATCAGACCGGGAATAAGGAGACATATCGACGCCTTTGGGAGCCTGCCTAGTCTGCTGCTGAGAGCTCAAATGAGACGACGAGGATTGAGAACCGTCTGTGTCTTGCAGGAATTCTCCAGAACGCGAGCACGCTCCAGAGCCTATCGGGGACGACACAGATGAGGACCTTGACTCAATCGGCTGTGCTATACTCGGGACCAGTGATCGAGCGCCCTTTCCTCGCTCCCGTCCGATCTGCTGCTGCTGCTTCTGCTTCTGGTCATACAGCGCGAAGGTGGTTACCAAGTGGTCCACTATTACGCGTGAAAAGGACTGCCACAGGGCGTGGAGAAAGTCTTCTTCAATCTTAACATCTACTTCTTGCAGCAAGATGAAGACGTACTTCAGACGGTACAAATGGTCTGGTCGCGTCACTTCGTTCCTGTCTTTTTGCCGAAAGAGGTTGCACTGCAACAGTGGCTGTGACATTTGCATCGGCGTGGGACCAAACACGATCGGTGCCTCGGTCTTAGGAAGTTGATTGTCCAGTTGCACGCAAGACACCACCAAGCTGGCCCGTGTCAGGAATGGATTATCCACATAGCGGGCCTCAACACTGCGCATCGTCAAAGATAACAACTCGGTACATTGATTGGAGTCCACGATTGAAACTGACATTTCTGCCAGGTACGCTCGCAGATAGCTGCTGGTTTTGAGAATGTGCTGACTATGGTCAAGCGGGACCCAGCGGAAGCCCAGCTTCAAGCAGGGCTTGTGTGCAAAGTCATCAGAAGATGACTTTTCTGAAGTCCAAGGGCACGAAGCCCGCCCCATGTTGCCCTCCACTGACTGGGTGTCCGTGAAAAGCAGCAATGGGAACCACCGCACATAGTCCCCGTGATCATCGCAGCAGTCTATTACCGAACCTAAAGGCACTTCAATATGACCCAGTTCCGCATCTTGCAACTCATGCTCACTCCAGATGGTGATGTGAATGCTTCCCGTTGTGTTGAGGTGCTCAACCTGCAACGCCAAATCATTGCGCCCGTTCTCAGCCTCCCAGCGTGGGTGAGCACCTGGTTTTGCCTTGCCTGTACGCTGTAAATGAAGGCCATAGCGCACGGTAACATAAGTGGCCTTGGCTTTCTCCCCAAGATTCAGAGCCTGCAACGGACGAATGCTCAGAGTTCCTCCAGGATTATTAACACAGCGGTGGGATCGCGCGACCTCCTGCTCGAAGCTTCGACGGGCTATACCATGTTGAGTTGCCAAAATGCGCCGCGTTGAATGAGCCGTCAGGCCCCGTGACAAGAAGTGCTTTGGAAAGCTTGCGCAGCTGGACCCGTGCAAGGCTGCCTGGTGCTGGGTGATGTAGGACCTAGGCCGCGTAAAGGTGGGAACCCCCACACTGCGCAGGAAAAGCTCGGCTGCAAAGCCAATCTCGCTTTTCGAACGCCTACATGAAAAGGTTGAAGAGGTGGAGTCATGGGACCCGCTACGCTGCAGAGCTTCACAATTGGAATCCTCTTCTGAGTGCTGCAAGGTATGAGAAAACATCTGCCGCTTACGCCAACGCGACAAAGCAACTCGCGCCCTCATAACATCGGGGGACGACAACGGCGCCTGCTCTCGCAGTGGGGCAGGGCGAGGAAAAATGTCAAGTCCGGATTCGTCGCGTTTGAGGCTGTCTTTGCGCTCCCACATGGGTGGGAGGCTTTCGGAATGCTCTTCTGGCAGAAGCAGGGTACTTGGGCTGCTAGGATCGTCGGCGTTGCGACCAAAAATGCCTCGAACAGAATGTGCCAGGCGGCCTCCGCGGCCAGGCGGTCCGTTAGGATTATCTCGCGGACGTATCTCCATGATCCTGTTTGTAATTAAGTATACGAACAAGACACATAAATTCAAGTAAGCATGGCGATCGATATTTATGTGTGATATATGTACTTGTCACAACGTTAAAAAGTCTTTGCGCCTGTCGTGATTTTCAGTTTCTGAGATGACCATTATGGACATATACATTACTAAGGCTAAATGCGCATACGCTTCATTTTATGACTCGCCGATTCTATCTCTATCATTACCTGACATTCGCTAGTTTCCGGTGATTGATCGGTCCGTCGTTCTCAAGTTGCAAGTGGTGATCCACGGCACCTTCCTGTTGGAGCTTCTCCTTCTCCATTTGTTGTTGTTGGATCTCTAACTCAAGCATTTTGCTCTTGGTCCAGTCTTCCAGGTTGCTGACAAGGCCCTGTAACGAATGGATCCACCGCATGCGCAGGTGTATGGCACCTAAGTCTGGCTGGTTTGCGCCCATTTGCATTGACTGCTGAAAAAGCTGAGGATTCGGTGTCAAGAAGTACCAGCCGTCCAACTCCATTTCATTTTCCAGCACGTCCAATTGCATATCAATCCGCCCCAAAAAGTCGCTCTTTTTCATGGGGCCGTCAAAATCTTTCACCTTTACATGGATAGAATATGCCTTTGGATTCGCGACGGCCTGTGGAGGAACCTTGAAGATAAACAGCTGGTTTTGCCACTTTGGGTTCAGAGACTTGTCTACTACATATGTCGTATACTGCTGTTGATAGGTAGGATCACGTTTGAAAAGCCGGTCCTGGATCTTTAGGCTCACTTGCACAAATGGATCAGAAAGGCCCGAAACATCTCCTGCCCGCAATCCTTTGGCCTCTTTCACCTCCACCAATAAGTGATGGCGTTCTCGAATGTGCGGATCGGCATTATACAGCTCAGCTTGGAGGCTACCAATTGCGTCCTCGATCGCGCTCAGATTTAGATCCTTGATTTGGCTCAGGGGACTCAAAAAATACTGCTGGCGTGCATGCTGTGCAAGTTCCTCGGTAAGCTGACTGTATACGTCGTGATGCTCAACGTATACCTGCCGGAGCTTGGCCAACTCCTCTTGTCGCTTCTCTACGCTTATAGATTCCTCTGCTGAGCCATCCTTCGACACATATAAGACTCGAGTCGTCCCTTCAGTCCCTACGCGTGCAATCAGACTATGTCCATCATCTGTGTAGGGCTCTTGGAGCGGGATGGCATGTGTAAAACCAATCTCATCTAAGCGGACACGAACAGAGGAGTTCTTGGCCGTGAACTCATTCGGCACATCGCGACAGAAGAAGCCCCGCCGCTCACCTTCAGAAACCGCTTCGCCGGTAGGTGGAGCACGCCGTCCTGGCATATTTCTCTTGGCGGCGACTCGCAGATCCAGCTTATGGGGCTTCATAGGCTCCTCCCAGGCGTACATGCTGGACTCATGCGGACCTAATGAGACCCACGGATGAGACTCACAGCCCAGCTGCCGAAAGTAGACCATAAAGTTTTTCGTCCTATTTACGATGCGATACGGCGGATTTGTGCTCGGATCTAGCCTGTTCACGATAATATAAACACTGGGACCAACCGGCTTCAGCTGGACTGCGATGTACTCGGGGCCCTCCTGTGTGCATAAATGTATGTTAAAAGCGTTATACGCATTGCTAACCCTAACCAATATTTCGATTGAAGCGCCTGCATCTGCTGTGCAGTACTTCAGTTGCCTACGTGAAGCATGGCTTTAACTAATAATATTTTTGATTTTGAAAATCAACTGGCGAAGATAAGCACAGTCAAGAGCATATGTAAATAAATGGCCAAAATTACCACCACTCACCGATCGACTATGCACCTTATCACCATTGCCTGTCTCCAGATTATGTTTTGCGTCCATCACCAGCTGGCCCAAAGCACGCATACGGAGCAGACGCATATCCTCTTCGTGAGTCCGGAAACGCAGCGTGGCCCCGGTAGTCGCCAGAAGTTCCTTTAGCGCGGCCATGACCTTCTTAAAATTCTTTCCGGCGATTGACTGGCCTTCAATTGTTAGCAGCACATCTCCCTTTTGAATCTCGGTCTTTTGTGCCCACCTGTTGGCTTTCAAACCCTTAACAATCAAGTGCTGGTGGTTCCAGTCCGTTTCTAGCCAAAGGCCGATTTCCTGGCAAGGTGGCAGGACAACGTCGAATTCTGGGGCCTTTCGAGTCATGAGGTGCTTAACGCGTGACAAATCAGTCTGTCGGGACAGCTTCAGGCACAAGTCCAAACCATCGTCGATGAGAAAAGGAGCGCTCTTGTCGTAATTTCCCTTCAGTTGCACGGTCACTTGCTTCTCATTACTGCGCGGTAAATGTGCTTGAGCAATTCTATGGCTGCCTATCTCGTCAGAAATGTGACCCAAACGAAAGTACGTGGAGGCCTGAGAGAGATAAAGAGGCAGTGGATGCCGGTTCCAGACCACATAACGAGGGCAAAAGAAAACGACTTTTGTGAACTGACCGAGCCGCCCAGGCGCCATATTGATTATAAAGCCAATCTCCATATCGCCCCACTGCGGATGCCTCACCGTCAAAACTTGATTTACTCCGACAGTGTCAAGTGAGACGCCCTTTGACCAAAATGAGTCATTGACTTTCACCTTTAATCGTTGTTGTCCAAAGGTCAAGACGGTATCCCCGGCAAAATTGAACATAAAGGAGCTATCGCAGAGCTCATCAAGGCTGTACGAGTCCGTGAAGTGTGTCGACATCTTGGTGGTATTGGTTCTCAGCCCCCCTTTCACTTTCCTGTGAAACTGAGAAAGCCCTTCCTCGCCAGGGTACTGCTTGTGCCGTTTCGTGTTCAAATTTGATATATTGAAAGGAGAAATGCCAGCTTGCGTGTGGTCTGCACTCTGCATCGGAAAGGGCTTTGACGAACTGTCCTCCTGGTCCCGGGGCTCAAAGTAATCGATGCCGCTTGAGGGCGCCATGTGAGGAATAGAAAGCCTCCCCACACCTGGCCCAGGAAAAGTGGTCATAGGTGAATTGAAAGTACCACCCTCAGGCAGTATTGCCGGAGTCGTTGCCGACGCTGTTGCCTTGGCAAAGGCAACCGCTCCTAGAGTGCCAGCCGGAGGAGTCAATTTTCCCTCCTGAAGATACGTGAGCACGCAATTGGTGTTGTTGATCAGCCAGTAAGGACAGTACAACGTAGTTCTCCGCTGAGCTGCTCCACCACCTTGATGGTGGAGATCCAATAGCAGCTTCTGGTTTTCGGAGTCCACCACCAATATGGACTTTGCCACCTCGTTATTCCCGGCTCCAGCATAGACCCCTCCGGTCCCGATGCCCTTATGGATGAGAGCACCTTCAGGACTGCGACAATACTCAGTTTGGACGATGAGTGTCAAAGGACAGTCGAGACGCACGTCGTGGACGGGCAGAGACTGGCCGGCCTGGAGGCGTGCTTTCCAGAGGAAAGCGTCGCTCCTGAAATCATGCAGCTCAAGAGTGCAGGCCTCAGGCAAAAGATTCTCCAGGACCAGTGGAGGGTGAATCAGAATCATGTACTCCACTGGATCATGCACAGCCTGCCCCTTTCTGCTGTTCCAATGGGATGGAGCGTCGATACGCTGACAAGGGGCATCCCCAAGCTCCTTGCCTACAGACCCAACGATCTCGTCAGAGCTACCGCTGACATAAGTTTTCTTCAGCTCCGTACGCACCACTTCCAAGCAGTAGCTGACGGGAGGCGAGGTACTGGCGGACGTTGATATCGATGAGGATGAAGTCGGGGCAGGCTGATCGCTGACACTTGAGTGGGGACATAGAAGATGCCGGGCCTGCCGCTGCAGCATGGTGGTAGAGTATGAAGGAGAGTTTATGTCGCGTGACGGATCGTGGCCTGCGTGATGGTGGAGTGAGGCTTCAAAAAGCCTTGCTGATTCGTCCACTAGCATCTTTAAGTCAATTGGTTCGGTGCTGAAGTCGACCTGGTCGATGCAACGGGGATACTTACCCGCGTCGCATTCCTCGGAGACGGGCCACATCTTTGGCTTGATCCAAATCCTCCCCAAAGTGGACAAAAAGCCCGAGCTTGTACCAGTCCTTGTAGCCAGCCTCAACATTTCGTAAGGGACATTAAAAGTTCCGCCAGGCACCAGCGTCACCGATGTGCCTACCAGAGAATCACTAGCCTCCTTGGTACCGTCATTTTGGGCAATGTATTCATCCAGATCCTCGCGAGAGGGTCGGTAATCAGGGCTCGGGTGAGCTAGGAGTACGACATCGTGTTTCGTACAGTTTCGGACCCGAAATACTGACCGCAAAGTCAGCTGCCGGCATCCGTCCAGCAAACGGACTTCACTCACCAGCTTCAGCGCATTGTGAGCCTTCCAGTCGCCATAAAACCGTTCGGCCTCCAAATGACCTGGTAAGGGCCGCAAACTCTCAAACCGAGCCCCAAGAGCATCGGCAGATACGCATGTCAGCCATCGATAGCCTGACAGCTGCACGGAAATATTCCATCCCTTGTTCAAAAGGCGGAAAAATTGCTCCTGGTGGTTATGGGTCTGCTGTTGTGCAAGTACAGGTGAGGACAGAGAGCGCCCATGACTAGTCGAAGCGTGGCCCACCTCCCTCGAATCGGCTGGTTGTCCATCGTCTGGCAGGAAGAGGTCTCGGTTCACATCAAAGGGCACCTCAAGAGATTGCAGATTCTGCAACACTGTCATAGTCGCTCCGAAGGACAGGCGACTTACCGCTCCATGCTTCAGGTACTGCAAGGACACTGCAGCTGTATCAGTGATTGCATGAGGCTGGAAGCATCGAACGACTTGACCCGTAAGGTTGCAGATTGAGAAAGGCGCCCGGGTTTCGGGGAGGAGAGGTTTAGGAAACTCGTGAGTGATGCGCAAGCGATCGCTGCCAAGCATTGAGAAAAGCGACGATGGAGGATTTTTCAATCGAATCTCTTTCATCGTAGTCGAGGGAAGCCTAGCCCGACTCGAGGAGGGCAATCCCTCATTGCAAGTACTGACGAGAGCTTCGCTGCTGAAAATGCAAGCAGCCACCTCAGGGTTGTAGACAGTAGTGAACAGCAGCAGATAGAGCTTGTCAAAATGGAACACGTCGGAATTGATCTGCTGAACCAAGCGTGAAGTGTAGTCAAGAGTCTGTAGAAACGCGCTTGAAAAATTCACCAGCAGTGGGCAATAAGAGCGGACTGTCAGGCCTCTGCCGCGGATTAGTCCATCCTCATACAGCGCCCTGCATGCAAACGGCTCCAACAAAGGCTCCCAGCACTTCAGCGCAATATTAAAGTAGTCGGTCCAGAACCGCACGTGCAAACTGACGTTGAGTGCCCGGGACAAGATTCGTGTGGGACTGCCTAAAGATGGAGTCGTTGAGAGAAGACTTTGGAGTGGTACTTCCTGGCCTGGCTGCCTGCTGAGCTTGAAAGCATCCGGCACGGCCACATCACCAGAAGCAACGCCCACATCCAAGTTTGGACCGTTGCAGACCATGGCGTGGAGTTCACCAATCACCAACTTGAGGAGTGGTAGATGTAGGCCGAGAGTAGGATCGAGCAGGAGAAGTTTCAGACTCGCTACCTCCACTGTTACCTGGCAGGTCAGTGCGGACTCCTCCTCATTCTCGTTGCCATCGCCGACATGTCCATCCAACGCACTAACCGATACGGCTGCGAGGGTCTTGTTTAAAGCCGGATCACAAGAAGGCCAAGCCTTGTTACTGATCGCACCTTTCGCACGACGTGTGAACTGAAAATGGCTGGCAAATGCGCTTCGTAGTCCTTTCCGTCCTTCCCGTGAATGTGCTTGGTGTAGAGCATCAGCGTGGAATCCTCGCAATTCCTGGCACAAGTCTACTAATGCCTCAGGCGTTGGGCCCATTAAGACTGTAACAGTGCCTAGGATAAAAGCCAAGTCCACATGACTGCCCATAATATAGCAAGGTCGTCGCAGCGTCGACGCAAAAGTGGCCCGGGGGAGAGTCAAGCAACGCGAGGGCTTTTCCAAAGGATGGACAGCAAATGGTGGCGGTTGCACGAAAGGATCCTCCTGGGGCTTGTTAGTGTTACGTATCCTCTCAATCGCAGGCAACGATGCTTGTACTTCCAGGTGGTTGGAGCCCCTGTCATAGCAGTACAGCAAATCCAGCGACAGACCGTCAACCACGATCCGGGAGTCAGCCACGCTTGGGCCCCATTGCCCCTTCGAGAGCAGCCGTCTGACTGATTGGGCCGCGTCAAAGCCCGTGCCAAGCCCTAGGGATAAGGCTTCGCTGCGGAAATGCATGAGAGTAGAGCCCATCATGTCGCCCTTATAGCGGTACAAAAGGTCAGCCGCACAATCCACCACCAGTGTGGCTGTGTCCTTGGCTAATGCATCCTCCAGCACCGACAGACAAGGTCGCGTGACCCAGATCCGGACGTCGGTGCCTCCCGAGAGCAGCAGAGTTTGAGACCCTGCACTCATGACCCGCGGGCTTTGATGACCAGGTCCACTCGTCATGGTCGCCCCAAAAGTCAGGTCAGGCTTCCCGTAAATGGGAAAGCGAAAGTAGTAGGAGAAGATGTCAATTACCGGCCAGACCAAACTAAGATCTTTATGCGAGGCCTCAGCATCCTTAAGGCCCACATTTATGCACATCCAGTTGTCTGGAGTAATGGAAAGAGCGACTTGGAGGGGCAAAGCTGGAACTACGCTCTTCAAGTCGGTCGTGAAGCCGAAACTTGGGTCTATGAAACTTGGCATATTCAACGCTGAGGCCGCTCTGACGGCTGAAAGTGGAACACCGCAGCGTAGAAATTGCCGCTGCAGTGTGCGCTGGGGGACACGTAGGTCCACAGCCTGCATGAACCCTGCCCCGAAGCTCAGCTTCACTGCGCCTTCTCCTCCGGAGACATTCAAATAGGCATTGCCCAGGTCGATCTGCGCCACATCCAAAATAGAGGATCGAAGACCGTTGTCCGCCATATAAAAAGACGGGGGCTGCATCAAGAAAGTATCGCGATCAAAGCGGAGGGCTAATGAGAGTGTGGGGGCAATGAGGCCGAAGTCCCAAGCGGTCTTATGGTCTGCCAGCCGCTGGAAAAAAGGCTGCGTGTCGTAAAGAGGCCAAATATCGGGAAACAATACAGGGGGAGTTGAACTGGAAGCCTCCGGAGCAAAGAGGTCGTCCAGTGCGTAGAAGTGTGGCCCCTCTGAGAGGTTATCGTACCAGACGCTAAATAGCAAGTAAAGTTGTGTCATCGTTACCTGGGCATCAAAAGCAGCGGCGGCTCTTGGCAAGCTGGGTGAGAGGAAAGTTAAAAGATACCGGGCCCGCGTCTCATCTAGGCTGTCCCAGTAGAGGTCAAAGGCCGTCGTATCGCTGGTCAGTTCCTTCCAATGGAAATCACAGGTTCCATGCGTTGACTTGCTGGCTGGTTTCACAGACACATAGACGGGATGTCCATCCTCCACGCTGCCCCAAACCCGAGATTGAGACAGATCGTCGGCCTTGGTAACTTTGGTTACCACCGCTGCCAGCAACTGCACATCCCGGGCGGCAACCGCATACCTGTGACAGGCCCCCTCCTTGGACAACGCCGGCCCTACCACCCCAATATTTTCCCGCCGAATAGCAGCCGAATGGTGCAACTGCCTATCCCGCTCCGTAACGTTTGGTGCATCGCCCTCCTCTGCATAAAAAAATTCGCCCTCGTCTTCCTCCTCGTCTCCAAAGCTGACCTGCTCGGCAGAAGCAGCCGAAAGTAAATGATTGGATTCATCCACTCCCGCGTAAGAGGATGCAGCATTACATTGGCGCACAGGCACCTCGTTCGCCGCGCTGATGGCATTCGAGACATCGTTCGCTTCCGGCAGGCTCCATGTAGTCTTGCTCATATAGCTATCCACGTGAAGGTACTTTACCTTCAACGCGCCCAGGTCTGTCTCGCCAGAATTTCGGGGTAGGATGACAGTCAAATCGTGCGCATCAAATTTCCACTTACGTACAGCTGCTGGGATCGACAAGGACGAAATAAAAGGCGAAGAGGTAAGAGCCGGAGGACCGTTGGGGAAGTTAATAACCTTTTGCACCAGGGGCAGGATTCCCGTGTTTTGCATACCAAGGTACAACTTGAGGAAGCGGATGGTGAAGCACACGCGCATGCAGTGACTTTCCACCTCCAACTCCGGAAGCTCCCCTCCCTGGTATCGCACACTGAAGATGGGCAGCGGAGGAAGAAAGTGACCGCCACCGTCTCCCGATTTTCCAGTCACTCTGCTGATGACGACAGGATAATCCTCCCCACCCGGCGTGAGGTCCTCCACTAGCATGTTCTCGCAGGACACAGCGATGGAGGTAGGCGCCGGCGGTGACTTCCCCATTTGCCTGCGCTGGATAACCTCGCTGCCCACGTGGTCTGAGATGACCTTGAAGTAGGCTTTCTCCTCATTCACAAAGACCATACTGCTCGATGCCCAGCGAATATCCACTATCTGCTCCATGTGTGCCGACGACTCAGCTCCTTCCTTAAATGGCAAGTCAAAGACACTGGACGAGTGGCATGAGGGAGGGGTTGAGGCCGTAGCGGATGGAGGCGCGGTCAAGGGTATAAGCAGCCGTTGGAAAATTACCGCAAGGCCGTCGAGGTATGCGGCTACACGATCCAGTTTAAAGAGTACAGACAAATCGCTGAGCCGAACGGTCACGTGCTTGTCAAACATGCCACCAGCAGCTCCTGTGAAGCCCAGCTCGGCCCGTCGCAGGGATGATGTGGAGGAGCCACCCCGCCCCCACCCGCATTTATGGTCCTGCTTGGTCAACTTTACAGTTAGCGCCTTCGCATGTGTTTGCAAGGCTGTGGCGTCCTGCATCTGAAGCTTTTGCTTTTGCTTGTGCTGCTGGGCGCGACACTGGCAGCCGGAGGAGGTACGATGGTCGGAGGTCTTTGCCGGCGTGCCCCAGCCAGGGTTCTTGCATTTCCCCTCATCTCCTCCCGCGGTTGTGGAATCTGCTGCAGGCTTGGCGACCACCTGAAAGACCACACATTGGCCCTCATCCTCAGCAAAGCACTTTTCCGCGCTCAAAGAGAGGCGTTCATCGTATACCAGCTTCACGTAGCTCACATCCAGCCCTTTCGCCATGAAATAAAAAAGAGGACATTGCTTGTTCAAATACACCATGTCTGGAAGCAAAACCTTACCAAGCTGCCTGCCCACTTTTACGGCAAATGCATTTAGATTTGCTTGCATTTTGCACCCATCCGAAGAGTGCCCTTGCATTTCAGCCTCCAAATCCAGAAAGCTCTTAGATCGAAACTTTTGCAGCAGCATCCCAAGAGCCTTCTCCGACGACTCCTTCGAGAAGCCAGCTTCCACAATTTTGGACACTGCAAGCTTCCAAATGATATCAGAGGGCTTTCTAGGGTCGGAAAAATGCACCCACGAGTTTACGACGTCGGTCAAAAGCCGAGTTGCGCGGCCTAAAACCGCTTTCTTAGGAGGCAGTACAGGCTGGTCCCGGAGGTCGCTGTCACTGTGGACTGCCAGAGCCACCGAGTCCACGACAATCTCGGCCAAAGTATCCACCAAATTGGACAGAAGGAAGAGACGAGGCGGTACTGGAGCAGCTCGGAAAGGCAGACCCTGTTCTTGTCGTCTCTTGTTGCCTTCATGGGTACGAAAAGAATGGACGGTGAACGCAATCACCTCCAGGCGCCGTGGTGAGACACGGAACTCGATTGGGGAAAAGTGCATGTCGAGACGATATAGAGGATACCCTGGATGGCCGGGCAAGATGGACCTCGTAGCCACCGCCTCAATAGTCAGGGGTAGAGTCAGCAATTGGAGCCGCACTGCCGCCTCGTCGGCCGCTACCCCTCCGTCTGCTTCGCGTGGGACCATAAGCACATTCAGGGAGACGAAGGGCAGCGAAATATAGGTGCGCTCCACGCAGGCCGAGGACTGGGCCTGTAGTAGCCGCTGTGCTCTGACAGTTGGTGGTTTCAAATCGTGTTTCAAAATGAAGGTCCCTTCTATTGACGCCTCTTGCTCCGCCAAGAGGAGTGCCGCCAGGTAAGCCCCACGAAAAAGGCGGAAACGTTTTAAGCGAAGCTCCACTTCATCAGCTTCTCCGTCTAGACGAGGGAGGGCCCCCAGTCGAAATTCTACTGATTCAAGAGTCACAGCTATGTTAACGGTCACGTGCTGGCGCAAAATTAAATCCACGTGGCTAGGAACGGCGTAAGCTCTTCGACACGCAGCTAAATAGCGAAGTGTTTGAAAATGCGGGGCCGCGCAGAAGGGACTCTTTGAGGAATGGACGAACTTATTCAAATCCCGTAATAAGGTTGGAGTAACGTGGAGCCAGAGCGGAGCTGCATGTATCTCCACCGTAATTTGTTTATGACGAACCCGGCTCTTGCTCAGGTACGCACACAACGTTGAGTCGGTCACGGCAGCCGGCTCGTTGCCGCCATCCTTGATCGCCTGAGGGCAGAGGTCGAGGTGGAGTAGAAGCACAGGTCGGCTAGAGGCTTTATTCGAGGGTACCGTCGTTGCCCTTCCAAAGTTTAATAGCTCCTTGCCATGTGCGTCTGTTGCGGCCACCACGTCTACAGAGACGTTCAGACCCATCTCTTCCTCTGGGACGGCCATCCAAATCTCGCCTTGCACCCCACTCACGACCAGTTTCAAAACCCTTTGGACACACTGCTCGGACAGCTGAACAGAATCCAGGCTCAGAGCGACCTTTTGCAAGTGCGTATTAACATGTAAGTAGGCTGACATGGTGATCGTATCCTCCCAAGACGCTTTGTCGTTGACGCCGGCCCCCAAATGCTTGCCGTTGATGGATCGGCCGTTGCGATTAAACACGGCATCCGCCACGTCGTAGAATGTACTCTCACTATTCAAGCTGGTAACCGCCTTCCTCTCCGTCGTGCCCAATGGAGACGACCAAGAGAACGGAATCCCGGCTGTTGCGCCAACCATCCAGCGGCGGAGGCTTTGCAACATGCTTCTCCCTCTTGACCCCTCCGTCAATCCGTCCAGTTTGGCCTTCGTCCGACCTGCCGCCCGATATAGAAGTATCTCTTCAGCAGTCAGCTCCAGCTCCAACACGGCGAGCTTTTGTGCCGCCTCGGCCACCTCCGTGGGTACCTCCTCGCGCCTCGCTGTGCTTACAGCGACGGGACGGGCGGGCTCTGCTGCCGCCAGGAGCGTCCTGTAGAAGAGCAAGTACTGGTCGCGGAGCTTAGCGCGCTCTACAAGATTACCCCAAGCGCACCTCCGGTTAGTAGTCCTGGTGCTGCCACTGCTAGAGACTGGAGTATCACTGGAAAAAGGGGAAGAGGTATGTAAGGGTCCTTGCTCCTGCCGGCGGATCTCGGATATGACAACATCCTTTGCATAGCGCCACCACGCAGCAGGTGTCTCCCTCACGCTTGCCTTAGGTCGCAACGGCCAATACCGCAGCTGGGTATTGACTATTTCCAAGCTGCGAAAGAGGGCGGCCACGGAGAGGTAGTGCTCTCGGGTGAGGTTGATGCGAACCTCCTTGGCCACCTCCACGTTAAGGTACTGGACAAGACCATGCTTGGAATAGTCCATGAAGGCTCTATAGGCAACACTGAGACTGAAAGGTTTGACCATCCAGTGAGGACTTTCAAGGTCCGCAGGATATCGTCGATGCAGGCACCGGGAGGAAGAAATATCAACGGTTGATATTGCTGTCTTCGTTGAAGAGCCTATCATCGCTGTCACCTTTGCCTCACAATCTAGGCCATACCCCTCATCCTCTTTGCAAATTGGTGATGAGGGCAGCAGTGGTTGATTATGGACGTACATGCCCACGCCATCGACTGTCACGGTCTTGGAGAGGAGCTGCCGCATTCCTGCCGTCAGAGTTGCCTGGTGAAGAGGGGTTGCCGGAGAAGCAGAGCCACATGGAGGCCGAGCCTCCTCTGATGGCAAGACATCCATATTAATACATTGAAAGTGGATGCCTACCACGTCATGGCTTGGCTCTTTTTCACTGGTCCGGCGGGTGCCACATCTTTCCTCCTCGTCCTCATTCTCCTCCTCCTCGTTCTCGAACAAAAATCTCGGTGGCGATTTATGGCACCCATACATTGGTGCCCCTGACGACGGCGATGATGGTAAAGACGACGCAGTATTCCGCGGAACGGACACGGTTGCGCTCTTTTGCTTGTGGTGAAGAATTATATCTAGATTTCTCACATTCACCTCCATATTTTGCAGGGCCTTTAATAGCACCGACGTAGCAATGGACGTGAGAAGAGACGATCCCCACGACCACGAAGTGGCATTATCTGACCATTTCGTATCCAAGATGGTGGGAATTCGGGGCTTGAATGAATTACTGATCGACTCTTGGCAATTGGAGACAGCCTCTGATTCTTACCTTTGATATTGTAGAGTTCTTCCTCAGCTCGCCGAACAATGGCTTGCTTGGCAAGCTGAGCAGCGCTTTCCATGTTTTCCAATACGTTAGGCGTCAGGGGTTCATCCACAGCCCGAGGATGAAGGCAGAGATTCACATTATCGAGAATGAGAGAGGCCTTTCCAGTCGTCAGACAGTCCCATGGGATCTGTCGCAAGTTGTAATGATATTTGATGATGTGGGTCAACATCCACGGAGATTAAGTGGGTGCTATATGTTTTTATACGTTCGGGCACGTATGCAAGGGTGGAGGGAGATGGAATGGGTCACAAGGCCACACAACAAACTGAGAAAACCCACCTTGAGACGAAGCGCTCCCATGACCCCCTCGTGGACGGAGACCGGGGCATCGGGCCAGACCTTCATGAGAGCATCCTCCCGGAAGCGCAGATTCTGAAGACTAAGATCACCATGCCAGAGTCCCAGCTGTGAAAGGTTGAGTTCAATTGCAGACCTGCGGATGAGCAAACGACACACTACACACGACGTTCGAGCCGCAAGGCAATTATTTGCCATTTATTTGCCTGCGTTCCTTGGCCTCTGACGAATGCATGCCTCTTACCTGCAAGTGGTCCTTTTCAACGCTCTGAAAGAAGTCGCCGAGGTACGAAGAGATGAGCTCTGTGAGCCGGGCGCTTGGAGAGTACATGGCAGCAGCGCCTGGCTGTATGCAGTGGGGTTGTGGAATGACGGCGTTGTAGGGTGTGTGCTTGGTTAGAATCAGAGAGAGTTGCACACCCAACCCTTCCGAGAGATGCAGCGATTGCCTATCGTTATACTTCTGATGATTGATGTGCAGAGATATTTCCTTTTGTGCTTATTGTGGAGGACGGTCAGGGACAGGAAACGGAACGACGGCATGGCACATGACCCGCCCGCCCGCCCGGGCCCATCCTTGGTCTTCTTCTTTGCATATGTCAGTATAGGGCTTACAAAGCCCTCCCGCCCCCAAAATTCACTAAAGCATAGTCTGATTTACCAACAAAATGTGGATAAGCGGTAACATCACTTTTAGACGCCCAACACCCTGCCCAAGGAATCGTAAAGACAGGGAGATGAAGGCCAGACAACCTACAGCCTACAGCCACAAAAATTCTCCCATGATTTGGCGAGTTATGCGTGTTCCTCGTCGAGACCATCAACGCCGAATAGAAACACCCAATACGACACACAAACACACAGACATAACCCGAAGAAGATGAAGAACCTATTGCGTGTCTGGCTCATTTGCGTCGCGTCCCTCCGCGTCCTCTCTGTCGTCTTAGGCTACTTGCAGCCAGCCACGCTAGCTAAGAGCGTCTTCGGACTGGCCACGGATCAAGTAACCCCGCTCACAGCACGGACTTTTGGCATTTGGACCTTGCTCTCCGCAATTATCACCCTGATGTGTGCTTTAAACATCGAGTCAGGGCCCTTGTACCGTATCACGATGGCTTCATTCGCCGTGGCCCTGCTCTACTTCGTCCTCGAGGTCGGTGTCTACCACACGGTCGACGTCCGCTCGGCAATGCCGCCCTTCATCATCGCCAGTAAGTTACCAGAGGGAATCGTGTTTCATTCCTCGCACTTCTCCTTCCTGATACTGATATTCGTAATGCCCCTCTTTGATTCGTGTCGACAGCACTATCAGTCCTCTTGCTGGCGGCGGGCTATTCATATATTGTTGTGGAGGATGGCGGAAGCACGAAAAGAAGGTAAAATGGAATAAACTAGGTGGTCATGAGTACTTGGCCAAGACGCCAATAAATTAAAGATTTTACACTGATATAGTTCTATTGCCTTGCTCTTAGTGCACACTCTCCATTAATGCAATTCATGAAGTCCATGGCTACATTTCCTTTTTCCCCCTTCCTCGATGCGCTGCTACTGCCCCGTTCTCCCGCCTTGTCATTTATCCTCTAACGTTTGCGCTCACGCAACAAGAAGAAGCCCTCCACACCATCGCTACTCTCGTCCGTTTGCAGTGCCAAAAAATGCACACCACCCAGCTCCTCCTTTCCCTTCTCGAAGATCTGTGCCTCCACGCGTCTGACGTCGTTTAGTGTGGCCATCAAATACTGGGTATCGATGCCCACCTCAAGGACCATAATGCGCTTGCTGAAGTTGGCCTTGATAAAGCACAGCTCCATGCTCGCCAACCAGGCGGCAATGGACTTGGCACGAGGGCTGTAGATCACAATGCCCTGCACCTGCTTGTCCCGGGGGATAGACTTGTCAAGCGCGAAGAGGCGGGAGATGCCGCTGTTGTCGTAATTCACCTCACCGTCTAAAAAGTGAGAGGCAGGAAGGCACATGAAGGCGTATTTATCCCCCATAAGGCCATCCGGCATGATCTCGGGCTCTCGCAGACCAAAGACGTCGTTCGAGTCTCGCATCTGGGAGTCATAGCCCGGCATTTTGGAGTAGACCTCCTCCTCACGCTCGTCGATCCAGCTGAAGAGGGCGTTCGTAGATCGACTGGGCACCACGCGGACTTTCAAATCCTTAAGAGAGAGGCTGACCATGTTAAACATGGCATTGCGGAAGAAGCGGATGACTCGGGGCTTGACAGGTGCGTCCTCAATGATCTTCTCTACTAGCTTGCGCAGCTCCCGGCTGTTGACCATGTTGCTAGGCATGGCTTCCACGGCCCGGAACTCCCCCAGGGAATCACACACCATCAGCTCCCACAGTTTTTTTCCGTCCTCTCCAATGACGGGCCTGGAATAGCAGTCGAGTTCCCATTCCTGGGCCAGCCGCTCCCTCACCGTGTCTTGCCGCGACGTGGTAGATGGCTCCAGGCTCGCAGACACGACGACCTCCGGCGAGCCGAGGCTGCTGTGGCCACAACCCCACTTCCTTTTCTGCTGTAGGGGACCATGCGACGGGGGACGACAAGGGACGAACGCCTGCAGGGGTAGCAACAGCGTGGCCAAGACCATCAACTGCACTAGCCATGTGCCTAGAAGCGACGACATTTGAGGAAAATGACAGGACCGCGTTCCGTCCGGAGCGCTCTACGCTCAGAAAAGGTGAGGATTTCGTGCCTGTGTACCAAGTGTCAAGTCAGAGAATGTGGTCACAGCGTCTAAATGAATGTCGTACGTTCTGTTACGAATATCCAATCGGTTTTTGTCGCCAAACGACATGCCTCCATGGGCCGGATGTGTCCCTCACCCTTCCTCACCCCTTACTCACTCGCCCTAAGAGTCCATCCATACGTACGAGTGCCTATCTTAGCCAATTAGAGCTTGCTGGAGGGGCTCTGTTTCCTCAAGCATCCATACTTCCCTCCTCTTGCGTCCTTTTCCTCCTCCACCACCTCGTTGTCGTCGTCCTCCTCCTCCTCATTTCCTCCACCTCCTGGTCCTCGTTCTCCTCCTCCTCGTCACTAAGCGGGAACCGAGACCATCTAATCCCTCGCCAAGATGATGGCTATGGGCGCTCAGTTGGATTTGGTGCCAGCTGCAGCAGTAAAGGGCCCTACTGCCACTCAAACCAAGGATAAGAGAGCCTTTATAGGAACGCCTTTGACAGAATTGAGGCGTTCCAAGTACGAGTTTAAGGCGGCTTCTCAGCAAGAAGCAGCAGAATAGAGGTAAAGCTTGAGTGCGTGGGCAGGAATACTTTTAGACGAGGTAGCGCGTGAAAAGGGAAATGGGAGGATGTGTACGTGGAGCACGGAGTGAGAGTCTTTGCTAGAAGGAGATAGTAAAATCTGCATAAGAACTTTAACAACAAAGGCCTGGAAGCGCATGAAAGGCGATGCCATACAATTCGGCAATTATCAGACGACGAGGGATAAGGAAGACGAAAGGGATATTTAAGGTAGGAAATATTTCAAGTTGACAAAATGTTTATGTTAAATAGAGGGAGGGTGGAAGTAATAGCTAGGCGTACTATTATTGGGATGGTGGGCGCCTCTAGATAGACGGAGCTGACGAGGTATATCGAAACATGTTGTTTCCCCTTTCAATTAATTATGATCGAGGACGGGCATAGATGTACCAGAGATGTTTCAAGTGCACAAGACATGATCACACTGTCCATGGGGGTGTGGTCCTCTGTATGGTAGGGCGTCAGCCCGCTTCGGCTTGCGCGATAAACATCTCTCCCGAAGGATGCAATCCAAACAAGCTAGTCAAGTCAAGTCAAGCCTTTGCCCAAAAGCAAGAACACGAAACCATAAAGCAGTAACAAAGGAACCGAAAGGATCTTGGGAACTCTACACCTTAACACTTCTCAATAGCGACCGTCTCATTGCTTCTATTCTATAATTGATATGATACATTGCCATATTTTTCTACAACTACGTTCTTGTGAGCTGGACTGTATATCCCCAGACTCCTGCACTCCTGCCTCCCTTGCCTAGGCCTAATCAATGAAGTATTCTTGCGCATCGTCAAAGGCCTTCTTTGACCGCCAGTCTGAATTATCCCGCTGAAACAGCAGCTCGCGCCTGGCCAGGTAAATCTCTTTGATCAGACTGCTCGTGGACATCATCTCCGCACCGGAAGCTAGGCTCACTACTTGAATGGTTCGATCATCCGTGGCAACCTTGACTCGAGGACCCGCCGACTTCTTACAAAGCTCTACTGCCCGTCTCTCGATGTAAGAATCCGCCGAGTCAAGCGCGCCGGTGTAGACCTCGTCCACGTCCCCCTCCATCACCCGCAGCTCCGCGCCCGGCGTGTGCTCGTCGTACGCCACCACGACTTTCCAGCGTCGGGAGTGGTAGATGTACCGAAGCTGCTCTAACAGCGCCTGCCGTGCGCTTGGCATTCCTGCTATGCTCCGGGCCTTTATCATCTTGGACCAATTGCTGTGTATATGATATAATCGGAGAGAAACAAGAATGAGTGAAAGACCGATCCGAGGAAATATATTACGTTAAAAAAAATACACGCCAAGATGAAACACCCACTTACCTCATTCTTTCAAGAAAAGGCCATTGAAACATTGACAACTTATGATAATCAAGGCGAGACACACACTGATGGGGGTATACATACATGCGTAGAGGTCCTCCAGACAAGCATATTTATCTAATCGGAGAAAAACTTACTTTATCACGTTGTAGCCGTCCACCAGAAGGTAGGTGCTGCACATGGTCTGGTCAAAACGTGCATAATCGCCTGAAATTGCCTCTCGCTGTGCCGAATCCTTTTTGCGGCGCACTTTCTTTGCCACTTCTTTGGGTCTCTCCTCAGCTTTCATGAGCTTTTTCTTTTGCTTAACAAACGCTATCTGCCGTCTGACTGGGATATTGATTTGAGACGAGACGCGCGGAGCCTCACACTCATCACTGTCTTCGCAGTATTCGCCATCGTCACTTTTCCTGCACCGACTCGTCCGATGCTTCTTTCTACCCTTGGTTCCATATCGCACCACCCCATCGCGGCTGTTGCATGCCAGAAGCGGACAGGTGCTGCAGACAGCAAGCTGGCTGCTACGTTGTATCGAACGGCACCATATATTTACGGACGCAGTAAAGACCGGCGTAAACGCCAGCGAAGGCCCCCGGTAATCTCCGATGCGTGATCTTGACGTGGCAGCGGCCGCAAAACATTTGAGGGGGCAGAGGCCGAGGAGCGTAAGGAGGAGAACGGTTAGCGGCAGACGAAGAAGCGGGACCCGCTGACGGTCACCAGAATAGTGCTGCCACCGCATCTCTTGGCTGCCTTTCACGGCTCGCTTTGACCCATTGAATTGCAGAAGTAAGGCAAAATAGAAATCGATTGCGTCGCTCGGGGAAAACGACGTGGTGTTTCCGTCGCGTTGCAGGTGCGGGAGGTGTGAAGTGGCAGGGAAGCTGTGCAGGTGGAGGGAAACAGTCGACGTAAAGAGATTAGAAAAGGGCCTGGGATGGGAACAAGATCAGAATGCGGGTACTCATCCCTACAGGCTCCCCCTCGTATGCAAGTCCTAGAGGACGTCAGGTTGCATGCGATAGTTCTAGAGGAATGAGCTGGTGGTGCGATGATGACGATGATGCGGCGAACGCGCGAAACGACTTTGATAAGTTTGTTTCAGAGGCAGCGAGACCAGGATATGCGTTTACACTCGTTGCCGTCGAGGGTCTGTTTCGACGGCTATACGACAAATGACAACCCCGTTTCTCACTTTCGCTTGTCTCCAACACAGCTTCTCGAGGGTGCGAGGTTGCTTCTGGCTACAGCGACTCGAAGCGACCATCATGAAGGCTGCATTGCGTAAGAAGGACTTTGTGCCGACCATTATCATTATTGTTCTTGCTCTGCTGCTCGGGGCCGTCCTTCAATGTCGTGCCTTTACGCCGCCCCAACAAGCTCCCATGTCGTCGACCCGCCGACCCCAAGTATCTAGCTTCTTGCCACCATCGCGGCGTGGGCCCTCGGCCAGCCGTTCATCGGTCCTTACACACACCCCTCTACCTTATGCAACTTTGTCCGCGGAGCAAAGCCCGGTCGACTCTGTATCATCCAGTGCTGTAGCCAGCAGCAACGATGAGAACCTTACGCAAGTGATAACGCAACTCCGGGAAGTCATGGACCCGGACCTGGGGTCGGACGTGGTAACGCTGGGCTTCATCAAGAACCTGACTGTTGCCGGGGAGACGGGCAGCGTGCGCTTCGTACTGGAGCTTACGACGCCCGCCTGCCCCGTCAAAGACGACCTCAAGGCCCAGGCGATCCGGGTTGTGGAAAAGTTGCCTTGGGTGAACAAGGCTGAGGTCATCCTGTCATCTCGACCCATCGACGCGGACCGCCCAGCCTCGGCCAATATCAAGGCCACGGGCTTGTCCCTGGTGAACAACGTGATAGCCGTCTCCAGCTGTAAAGGCGGTGTGGGTAAGTCCACCACGGCCGTGAACCTGGCCTTTGCCCTGGATCGCCAAGGTGCCCGAGTGGGCATTTTGGACGCGGATATTTACGGGCCAAGCCTTCCCACCATGGTGATCCCTGACACGGAGGTGGTAGAGTTTGTGGAGAGCCAGATCCGGCCGATGGTGAAGCTGACCGGCGTGGACGCGGCGGGGCAGCCCAAGGGCGTCAAGCTCATGAGCTTTGGGTACGTAAACCCAGGCGCAGCAGCCATTATGCGCGGGCCCATGGTCATTCAGCTCATCAACCAGCTCCTGACCCTAACGAGTTGGGGCGAGCTGGACTACCTGATTCTTGACATGCCGCCCGGAACTGGGGACATCCCTCTCACCCTTTGCCAGTCCCTCAATATTACGGCCGCCGTAATCGTCACCACCCCCCAACGCCTGAGCTTCACGGACGTGGTCAAAGGCGTAGATATGTTTGACACGGTGAATGTTCCCTGTGTGGCGGTGGTGGAGAACATGGCCTACGCTGACGCCTCGGCCCTGGATGATGCAGCCTCCAGTGGGGCAAGCGACCCTCAGGGAAGCGCCTCCACCGTGGGCTCGAAGCCGTGGAAACGACTGCGGCAAGAGATTGAGGAGGTCATCAAGGCCGCGGAGGACACGAAGACACAAGCGGGGTTGGTGGACGAACTGCTGGCCACGGTGCTGCGACGCCTGCAGGCGGATCGCGTCGCCCGGCCTCTCTTTGGACGAGGCCATCGACAGCGGTTGGCCGATATGTGGGGCCTGACCAACACTGTGTCACTGCCCGTACTGGAGGAGGTGTCAAGATCGGGCGACTCGGGAGTGCCCTTGGTCCTTGGCCAGCCAAACTCCGCGCCCGCTCAAGTTTTCATGGATCTTGCAGGCCGGGTTGTACGGGAGGTGGCGAAGCTTCGGCACGATCGATCCCGCCTCCGACCCTCTATCACCTATTTGCCTGAAGAGCACATGATTGCCGTAAAAATGCACGGCTATAGTGATACAGGTGGGGCGGAGGCGGTAGCACCGCCCCAGAAGATGTCCCCGGCGGCGCTCCGTCGGCAGTGTCGGTGTGCCATGTGCGTGGAGGAAATGACGGGGAGGCAGATTTTGCGGCCTGAGGACGTGCCGGAAGAAATTAAACCGGTGGAAATTGGGGCGGTGGGTAACTACGCGGTGGGCATTACATGGACAGATGGCCATAAATCTTTGTTTCCCTACCGGAGCTTTGTGGATGGGTACGATAAAGACATGAAGCCTGCGAAGGAGAGCAGATAGGAATAAGGGAAGAGGAAAGAAGAGAGCAAAATAAAGCAGTGCAAGAATAGCAAGTTACTTGTTGTAGGAGAAAGAGTGCGCTGCCGTCACGATGGTGGTGATGAACAAAATTGATGCCAAATGAAATGAGAAAAGAAGGAAACGTCTGACAAAGAATGCGACTTCGATTTAAAGTGCCGATAAATGCAGCCCCTGCCTGCTTGTTTTTGTTTTGTGTAGATGCGTCAGTTGTGCGCAAGAGTATGCTCATCATCTACACTTGGAAAAATATGCTACTAAACAGCATTTTCATCTTAATGTTCCACTTATTTCACTTTCTTGAATTTACTTCTTTACAAGTTGAAGGACAATGGCTTCGGCGTCGGTCTTCCAAGTCTCCTCGGGCAAGCAATCCTTAAGGAAAAAAGGTCCCTGCTTCGTCCGCACCAGAGCGGTCATGTGTGCGCGTGCATCTACAGTCCGAGCCAGGTCTGAAATGAGCGAGCGCACGTACGTTCCACCCTGGCACTCAATTTCTAATCCAAAGTGCGGCCAAGGCATCACTTTCCCGGCCTCCTCTTCTGCTGGGACTAAATTCAAAAGATTAACCTGTACGGGCCGGGGCTCCGCCTCCACCACTTCTCCCTTGCGGGCGAGCTCATAAAGACGTTTCCCATTCTTTCTCAGAGCAGAAAATGCAGGTGGCCGCTGCATGATATTGCCACGGAACGCCCCTAAGGCCGCTTCGAGAGTTTCGGGCGTCACATGCGCTACATCCACTGTCTCAGTTATTTGGCCCGTGGAATCCATTGTATCGTACTCCGAGCCCAACAAACCAACAGCCCGGTAAGCTTTGGAACCTTTCAGATAAAAGCTGAGATCTCGGCAAGCAGTACCCACCCCCAGGACCAGGACGCCCGTGGCCATGGGGTCGAGGGTCCCGCCATGCCCAACCTTGACTTTCACTTTGGTACCTGCTCTCTGTCTCGCTTCCTTCTCCAAAACCCCGCGAACTTTTTGAACGACATCGTTTGAGGACCAGTCCTTCGGTTTGTACACTGCCACGAAGCCGTTCATGTCCAAGAGTGGCCGCTCGATGGCTGCATTTGTCGTCGTCTCGTCTCCTTTCGCGGCGTATCTTGGTGTGCGTCTTCGGACAGCTTGCTTGTCTGGGCCGGGTGCTGCGGAAATACTGCTAGACCGAAGTGACAATAAGTATGGTGGACAGAAGAGGGACGTGGTCCGGGCAAGACCATGGACAAAAGCTACCTTAGGGTTCACGCTTGATGCTGTGCTGACTGTAGAGGCGAGGAAAAGGAGTTGAAGAGCTCCGAGGAAAGGAGGCCTAGATTGTTGCGACCAGGCCATCTGCTCGAAATCAAATGTTCTAATATAATATGGCTTTGGTGGATTGGGCTTAGTCTTTTGCCATGCTTATATTGCCTAGGATTCGTGCGATGGGAGACTGGGATGAGGATGGAATGGGGAGGTTTGTCCGCGAAATGTGTCATTTACACTACTGCAAAATCGCCGGAGAGGGGCCGCTTGTGACATGCTTACCACGGACCAAATTTCGTACCATAGTTCAGGTTATATGAGTATTGGGCATCCAGTGACATTCTGAAGTTACAACTGAAAATCAGGTTGAAAAATGACCCGAGCCAGCCTGAGAGGTCCTGGGCTCAAGACAGGCTTCAGCCTGACGTTGACCTGGAAGCGACCTGGGACGACCTGGCCCATCCTGACGACGACAACCTGTTCGCCAACCTCCTCATAGCTCACCCGAAGGAAACTCTTCAGCTCCATACAGCTCCGCACAGCAAGTGTCAGTTCGCTCACCAGGCACTAGGGGCCACACGGATATGCGAAAGTTGACTTCGACTCAGCTGACGGGCCGACCCCCCCAGACCCTTAAACCTCTCGACAAGCACATGCACCTTTTTTGATATTTCACGAAGAGTAGTGAGAGCCAAGGGTTTGGAGTCAAACTCTAAACTCATAAAGGGTATAGGGAGCCAAAAATGACCTTTTGGCAAAGAAAAGAAACACCAAAAGCACTCCTGGGATGGGATGAAAGGGCCGTCGAAGTGGGGCATGTCCATACTGAGTTGGGGTCCACTACACCAAAACAATAAATATTACACGTACAAACAAACAATTTTCAATTCATTTTCGAAGTCTACCGCTTTCTATGCGCGGCCTTACACGGCCTTATGCCTTCCCCACAATCATTGCTGTCAATGCTACTGCTTGAGTCACCTACTTCCACTACCACCTCTTTCCCCCCATTTCCTTCACTATCCTCATCACTACCAAGCAAGCTACTTATACTGGTACTATCCATCCCTTCCTCTGCCTCTTGCTCTTCCTCACCCTTTACTTCTCCTCCTCCCCCCGCCCCACTTTCTTCACCGGCTTGCTGCACCACACCCTTGCCGCCCCCTCTGGCCCCGTTCGCCTTCCTCGGCCTCGTTGCGCTAGCCCTATGTTCAAGAGGGCCACTATGAATGTCGTATACATCAAGTCCACAATCCTCTCTCTGGCCATCTCCTCCAGTTTAAAAGCCAATTTAATGCCCAGCGCTCCGATTACGAGCTCTCGCATCTCGTCCAGGAGCAAGATCCACCTTTCCTGCCGTCTCTTTCGTCTTCAGGTGGCACTTTTTTATCCCTTTTCAAGAGGACAACCCGTCAGTCCATATCAGAAAGCAAACCAACGAATTCCGCCACTAAGGGTGCGGCGCGGTTGCGCCACCGTTGATTTCTCTCCAATAGAGATGGATGTGCATGCCACACATGTGGGCCATCAGATTGTACTTCCACACTACCGCAGAGCAGGAGGAAAAGGAGCATACCACAGGGATATTTGCCATCGGAAAGACTGTGAGCTTGTGCTTCAGCTCCTCTTTCCGCGTGCTCCCTACGGCGTCGAACTTCATGCCGTCAAGCTTGAGGCCACACGACGAAACCACCACGCTCTTGTTCTTGCCCTTATTGCTGGATTTGGTTACTATGTCGATGGTACAATGTCACACATCAGCTGGGATACCACAGAAACCGTATGTGCGGTCAAATGTGTATAGCTTTCTTGACCAAACTTTCCCCCTTGCTTTTCCTGATATGCCCAGCCACATGATGCCGCGTATGCTTCCAGTACATGACTGATGATTAATTGCACAAACAACACACTTTCTCATTGCTTTCTTTCTTTGCCAATGGCATCTCCTTCGTGACAGGCTCCGGTAACACCGTGCTCGGCCTGTGCGGAAGCCTCTGCGGCAGGACATTGTTGTAACCCAAGTCCTCAAAAAGCTCTTCAAAAATTTTCGGTTGCCTCTCCAAGTCTTTCTTCTTCAGGTGAACGAAGGTTTTGCCTGTCCCCTCATCCACCATCACTTGAGGCTTCATGACAATTACAACCTCATCATCCTTGAAAGGCAACGGCTTGTCCGTGATGCACTCTTTGGTGTGAAGGATGTAGAAACCTTCCTCATCCGCAACAGACACGGCGACCAAATGCATGTCCACCTTAGTCTCTGCAGTGGCGATAACTCTCCGATACAAGCCCCCGTACAACCTCCAGGGAACTTCCGCTCCCACTTTGACCGGCACTAGCGTCAAGGACGGGTGGCTGCTGCTCTTGTGGCTCCTCTCCTGTTTCGCCAACTCCACCACCAGCGGTGGCAGCAGCACCAACACCGACACCAACATCATGAACAACAACACCTCCACTTCTAGATCCACAATCTCCACCACTACATCCACGAACTACACCACCACCACCAGCAGAGGGAGGGTGAGGAGGATGAAGGGAAGGAGGAGGAGCGCTGACCGTCTGGAAATAGCTGAGGAAACGTCCACCTCCCCCGGCCTTCCGTGAGGCCTTGTCTGCTGCCATCCTCATACGTTGCAGACGCTTCTGTTTTTTTTCTACGTGAAGGATCAGGTTGCCCTTGTTCAACTGTCGCTGCGTTATGTGGGGATCAATGTCTTCCCAAGTAAATGAGAAGCCGCCGGGGTCAGGCCCGCACACGACGCATCCAATACCCGTCGCCATTCGCTTGAATTGAATTCATCTCGCAGGAAGCTGTAGTTCCTCTTGCCTTTTCCAGAAAGCCCTCCTTGTTAATTTCGCTCAGGGAGAAGGCGTCCTTGGTGGTAGCCGCTGCTGGGGGGTCAGCTTTCGGGGCTGGTCGGTTTAATGATGAGGAGGATGATGACATGGTGGCCTGGCGCGCTGGCACAGTAGAAGTCTAATGTGTACAAAAATATGATATCATGAGCGTGAATGGCAATTCTTTCTTGGTGGTGAGTTTTGGGGCAAAAATAGCTGACCCACTGACCTCTCACAGGCTTAAACCTCCTGCTGAGTCGCAGTCAACTTTCGCGCGTTGGTGGAGCCCGTTGTGAACGATAGCAATGGTAGTCACTCGAACAATATGCACGCCGGGATGCAACAAGAACGACGAAGGCGCGGGAGCTCACGAAGTCTTCTGCGCCCTATTTTCTGCCATTTTGCTTTCACTTCGACGTACACTAAACCTGTGACTCCAAACACACTACACAGAGCACTGCAGTTGGAAACAACGATGACGGGAAGTGCGGGGTTCGGCGTCGAAAAGGGGGCGTCGTCGGAGGCCGGCGCTGCCATGCCCCCCAGCAGCAGCCATGCCAAAGAGGAGTCCTTGGCTCTCAAGGAGCTCCTACCTGAGGGTTCCCGCATGACTATGGCGCCCGCCACAAGGAAAAATGCTGTGACATTGTGGGCTTGCAGCCCTAACGGCGAGGTGAAGGTAGGGTAGGGGGTGGATGAGAAGTACAAGGAAACAGCTTAGCGAGAAAAGAGGAGGCTTTCTTTCTGGGCTGCGCATTTAACAGGTCGAAGCGATATTTTAAGCTACTGCACATTGGCCGTAAAACTAGTGAGGCGCCCAAATCGCTTTCTGTCCTTACTGTTGGTCAAGAATTCCATTTGTAAAATTCTCACCCCCAACCCCTCATCCTCTTCACCCACGCACAGGTCATCGACCCTCTCACTGGCGCGCTTGCTACGAACCCCAACACCCAGGAGGCGGTAGAGCTGACGGCTGTGGAAGGGACACCTACATGTCTGGCCTTGGCACATGGACAGACGGCGTTGGCAATTGGCATGGAGTCGGGCAAAGTGGAGTACAATAGCGTGACATGGGGGGAGGGAAGCGTGCCCGAATTCAGCTTCGAAGACTTTCTGGTTCGGTGCACCTCGGCAGTGCGCGACGTGGCCTTCAGCCCCACAGATAAGTGGGTGGCCGTGGCGTCCGAAGATTTAGAGCTGCGCCTGGTGGAGATGGATGGCCGGGAGGTCTCGTCATTGCGCAAGCACGACGGCAGCGTCAGGAGCGTGTGCTTCGACCCTAAGGTAGGTCTTTCTTTATGATCTGATTTGAAGGGTTAGGTTCTTCCATTGTCCTTTGGTTGTTGTTGTTAAATGTCTCTTCTCCTCCCACCGACCCATGCTCTCCACCTATATCGCTCATACACACCAACGTGTTTTCCATCTTTTTCCCACTCCCTCCCGTTCACCCTCAGGAGGAGTATCTGGTCTCACTGGGCATGGACGGCTACGCCATGGTCTGGGATTTGGCCACCAAGCAGTGCGTTTTCAGCAAGAAAGTGTTGGAGAAGGAGAGCAAGCACCAGCCGGACCAAGTGGTGCCCAAAGCCGCCTGGAAGCCCGACGGCTCCCTCCTTGCCTTGCCCGGCAGTCGTCAGCCTGTCCTGGTCGAGCGCGGCTCTTGGAAGGTGGTCACACTCAGTGCCACCACCATGGCTCATACTGCCGAGATTGGATTCCTGGCATGGGCTCCTGACGGCCAGATGCTGTCCACTTTCGGTGCAGACCGCCGAGTGGTAGTGTGGGCATCGCCTGGGTCCGCCACAACCGCCTTGAGGGCCACGCAGAGCTACGTGGAGTGGAAGGGTGGGAACGAGTCGACGCAGCTGACGGTGCGTGAGATGTTTTGGGTCGGGGATCGAAAACTGGCAGTGTTGAACCACTTGGGTGCCCTTGGCTTGCAAAGTGTCCCGGCCGCAAGCACTGGCGTGTTTTTGGCAGCCTACGAGGAGGGGAATGGAGAGAGGAGCACAGCTGTGGATAGCTCTCCAGTTGATAAAACATCCATGGTCACGAAGGCCAGCGATAGCGATAGCGATAGCGAGGCCTTTACACCCAAGAAGAGCAATCGCTTTCTGGATGACGAAGCCGCTTCTGTCGATGGAGCCGAAGGCAAGGACGGGAAGGGCGACGAGGACTTGGAAGAAGAGGAACCAGCGCCAGAAGACTATGACGCGGACGGTGACCGACACGACCGCGCAAGCATAGCTGACGCGGCCCTTATGCAGGTACCCCACATGCAAGGGCCATTCCTCCCTTCGAGCAGCCCTCTGGATGCCACCAAGCGATATTTGGTCTGGAGTCTGGTGGGTAACATCGTATCGCAAAATCTGGGGGACCACAACGTCATCGAGATAGAGTTTGCGGACGCCAGCCGCCGGCCTATTCGCTTCACAGACCACTACCGATTCATCATGGGCTCCATTGCCGAGGACGGGGCCATATTCGCCAGTGCCGCGTTTTTGGGGGCGGACGCGGACCGACGGGAGGACGAGGAAGACGAGGAGGAGCATAGCACGGTGTTCTTCCGGCCATTTGCCAACTATTCCACCAAGAACCAGTGGCTCTTCACGCTGCCTAAGATGGAAGGGGCTCTCTCGGTGGCTGTCGGCACGCGATGGGCTGCCGTGGCGACAACCCGGCAGTGGGTGCGTCTCTTCACGTTCAGCGGGCTGCAGGAGGGCGTGGTGTCATTCCCGGGGCCCATCGTCACCATGGTCGGACGAGGCGACTTGCTTGCCATCTTTTACCACGGAGGCAGCCCGCTGGTGGACCCAAGCACGGGGGCAGCATCGCAGGCCCTCCACTACCAGTTGCTCGACGTACGCCGCACTACTGTCGTCGGGAATGGACCTGTTGCTCTTTCCCCCAAGTCTCTTCTGACCTGGGCGGGCTTCAGCAATTTAGACATTTTGCACGTCATGGATTCCGAAGGACTGGTTTCAGGCTTGGTCCGGGGCTTTGGCTGGAACTGGACACCGCTCTTGGAGACAAGCCGATTGCAGCGGAATAAAATGGACTCATTTTGGCCCGTGGGCGTCTTAAATGGCAGTCTGATGTGCTCCTTGCTTAAGGGCGGGGAGGAGCACCCGTCCACCAACCCGAAACCCCTCGTCTCCTCTCTCCCGTTGAAGCTGCCCCTCGTGGTGAGCAATAACGACCAGGCCCTACAGAAGCTGGAAGAAACTCGACTGCTGGCCAAGACTTTTTTGCATCAGAAGCTTCATCAACAAGAGATCCTGGCTGATGAGGGATTGGAAGAACCCCGCTTGGAGGTCGAGCTGCTGCGGGATCAAGCATCCTACGACGCCCACCTGGTGAAGATGATCCAGCAAGCGGGCGCAAACGAGAACGGGGAGCGCATGCTGGAATTGGCCGAAATGCTGACGCTTTCCAAATCTTTGGCGCTGGCAATCCGTGTGGCCGACCACTACTCCCTGCCCCAGGTGGCTGCGCGCATCAGCGAGCTAATGGCTGCCCGCTTCCCTCCCGCCTACGAGGAGGACGAGGTCGAAAACTGGGCCCCGAACAGGACATCACGCGCAGGAACTGGCAATCGCGCTCAGCAACAGTCCAGAAGTGGTCAGGGTGACGAGGATAGCATGTCGGTAGCGGAGGACGAGAGTGAAAATAGCACAGGGCCTGCAGATGACGACGAGGCGAAATCGCCAGCGCTGCCGCAGCTCTCGCGGCGCGGGATAGGTTCCTCTCCCCCTTTCAAGCCAGGACGAGGCAAGGCAGATGCAGCAGGTATTGGGGCAGGGGGATCTCGAAATCCGTTCGCTGTTAAAAAGGATGCATCGGGTAGTATGCCTGTGGAGAAAAGGGTGCGTGGCATAGCGGAGTCATTGGGCTCTCTTGTGGGCTCGCCTTCCCCTAAGAAGCCCGTGTTGGCCAAGACATCTACCTTTGTTTCGGAGATCAGGAGCAAGAAGAAGCATGATCGCCGGGCTTGAGGTAAGGGCGTCGTCGAGGAGGAGGAGAAGAGGAGGATGGCAAGCAAAGGGGAGGACAGCATAACTGTGTCAAAGAGCGAAAGCTGTTGAGCTGAGGAAAGAGAAGAGGATATAGAACCGCGCGACGGAAAAGCAAAACAAAGAAAGTAAAGTGATCACACTATTTGTCTGATGGCATGAAGTAGAAGATGCATTCTGTGAAGTGGAAGATGCATTCTCTCCTTACTCTATATTTCTTATGCTTCTGTTTATTAGAGGGGAACGCCTGAAACTTCTGCCCGGGTGGCGATAGAAGCCGGTAGACGCGAGACGAAATCCGCAGCCGTGCTGGGAAGCAAGCCTAGTGAGCTGCACTTGTAAAGTCCCATGCCCAAAAAGACTAGATTGAGAGCAATATAAAGGAGCTTGGGAAGGAGGAGGCTTGTCTGTCCGTCGGCAAGCTTTTCGAAACCTGAGTGGAGATAGTCGTTACATCCTTGTGGTCAGACCTGTCATTTTTTCGTGTCAAAGACACGCCATCATTATCAAATCTCCTACTGAAAAGGCATGTCTACACGTACTCACATTGATTTGTGGCGAGCAGAGATTTAAACGAGTTGAGAAGGCTCATGCCCACGACCATGATTGAGATGATGCTCACGCTCGACCCCGTCATGTACATCATGAAGCCCTGCATAGCAAGCGTTTTGGCCGGTGACTGGGCGATACCCATGGCCATCTATGATGGTATGATTGTTGAAACGAGTTCACGGGGATAAGGGAAGGGACTTGAGTGGAGATATGGGAGGGAGAAAGGAGGGCCGCTTCTTAATTTTTTGGTGGTCGCATCGAGATCAAAAAAGGTTTCGCAGCCCAGTCGAATAGGAGCCCGAAGTCTTTTAGAGGAGTTTACTCTTCCCATTTGAGAGAAGACTGAAAGGGAGGCTAGGTTCAAGAAGCGGGGAGTTCACGACGTTGTGACTCCTGTACTCACCCGCTGCTTCAGCGCACGTTCCTTGTTCACCTCTTCAATTGATGCCTTGCCTGCGCGCGCCTCTTGCACTTGTCGTTGCTGCGCCGCCCCACTCTCACGATAGTACCCCAGCGGCTTCTCCACTTCTATTGAGACGAGCTTGCTGGCGAAATCCCTATGCGCAGGCATGACGGCTGGAGGAAGCCGATTAAGGCGATGCGGCTGGCTGTGGGAAGAGAGGGATTGGTGTTGAGCAAGCGGGGTGGGAGGGCGGCGAGGAATCAGTCATGCGGGGAATGAACAAACAATAGCTCAAAGAGACAAAGTCTGTGTCTGTGTCTGTGTCGAGGAATATGTGAACACTTTAACGATCAGGTGTCTGTTCACCCCACAGCTTCAACGACTTTTCACCTTGATTTTGCAAATGCCATGAAACTACTCGTGAGCTGTAGATCATGCTCATTTATTTTCCCATTCTAGTCAAATTGGTATTTGGTGATTTGTGTAAGGTTGGAATTATAGGGACAACAGATTGGACTCGACTCGAGCGACTCGCTCTCTTTTTGAACGGTCGACTCCTACCAAACGCTCTTCTGGCCCCCTCCCCAACCCTTCACAGGCGTCGCCCCTGTGCAGACGGCTCCAACAGACTTCGGGGTTGCTGTACATTGTTGACATCTAGATTCAAAGGGAGATTCATGCGTCCTCCTCCTGTCCACAGTCGCGTCGAAAACGACATTTTGTCCCCCTCCTTGCCTCACAGGCGGGCAAGTAGCCACACAGGGAGTATTCGCCCGTCTTCGCCCCGCAGCAGTTTCGGGAGTCGCAGCCCCGCTGCTGCTAACAATCAAGCCCTTTATGCTGCTATTCCTGCGCTTCCTCCTTCTTCGCACCATCGTGCTGAGCTGCCACTTCCCCGAAGCCCTTTAGACCCCTCCACCCCCCGGGTCGGTTCCCGCGTCAAAGTGTCGCACAAGCAGAAAACGTTGTTTGGCAGGGTGCTGTATGTAGGCCAGACGCACTTTAGCACCCGCCCTGAAACCATGTGGGCAGGCATCCGACTGGACGAGCCAAGTGGCAACCATGACGGCGAATTTAAAGGAGAAAGGTACTTTACCTGCGAACCAAAGCACGGGCTTTTCCAGCACCTCGGCAACATCAAGGTCATCGATAATTTCGAGGCACCCCTCGCATACTCTCCTAAACTCCATTCTACTCCGCTTGCCTCTGCCTCGACAGCCTCCTCTGTCCTAGGTGCACTTGCGCAGTCCCCCAACACCAGAAGAGCAGACAACCTGTCCTCTCCTCGAGGTGCCGCAACAGTACCCCAAATGCTCTGCCCGTCCACTCACAGCATGTCGCGCCGCACCATCACCTCCCCAGTGGATAACACCTACACTTATACCAGCACTCGCAGAAACAGCGGTAGCATCAACAGCACCAACATCAACGACGAGTGCATTCAGTCTATAACTTTGCCCGATACCGCTCGCAAGCCCCCTGCCGCTGAAACAGCTTCCATCATCGCCACGAACAGGGACGAGTTGCTAGATGCGACCATTCTTGAGGTGGGTTTATGCGCTGGCCATGGAGGGACATATACTTGGGCGGGGAGGAGCAGGGGAAGAGAGCAGCGCGACGTAATTGATAAAACTCACATACGGACACCCTCCCTTTCCCCCCTGTTTTTTTATTCCACACAGCAAATTTTGTACTCCTCGGCGGTCCATGAAAAGCTTGCTGGGATGATCAGCGAGGAGGTGGAAAAAAAGGTGCAAGAGAGGTTGCAGCAGGTGCGAGAAGACACTACCGCCCAGCTGACCCGTGAGACGAGTTTCATGTCTACCTTCGTCAATGGGGCCATCGTAAGGATTGAAGACAAGGTACGTCAAGATTACTCCCTCTCATCCTCCTATCTCTTGGATGGCTTGTGTCTGCACAGTGGAGGGGATAGGCGTTCCAAGGGTGTCATTTGTTGTGATTGTCAGCCATCTGAACGTAGGCACATCCATCCTCAGTTGACCCATCGTTTCTCCCCCTCCAAACCTACCTATCTACAGATCACGGAGCTCAAGGATAGTATCATCATAAATGCCGTGGCAGCTACCGGTAGCAGAGAGGACCAAGAGCAAATGGAAAGGAATAAGCAAGCCCTTGCAGCGATCATGGAAATCGCCAGCGCAACCAAACAGCAGTTGCAGGAGGAGGTGAAACAACGCGCGGAGGCCATCCAGCAGCTCTGTATCATGTCTGAGGAGGAGACGGAGGGCCCCTAGCTAGGCTGCTTAGCTTCAGGGAAGGAGAGGAGGGTAGAAAGGGAAAATCGAAGACAAAGAGATGTGTAAGAGAAGCGACTGGAAGAATTCACAGACGGAGATGCAACGTAGCGGATAAGGGCCCGCTTGTGTGCACCGGAGCGAAGGGAGAAACAGAATCTCAAAATGCGCATATTTATGTAACAAAAGGTAGCACAATTACAGCTGTTTGCTTCTTATCTTTTCCTCTTACACTTTTCTTTGTTATTCCTCTTCAGCCCGCTTCCCATCTCTTCCATTCACCTATTCGGTTTTGTCATGGCAAGATGATGCTTTACACATACGGACCCTTCTAATCCGTCCTCTTATTTATACACCACCATCGCGGACGAAAAAAAGCGTATGCTACATACAGAGTTGACCAGCGGTGTTGTGAAGTGCGTGCCAGCTCGCAGCGGGGCGATGAAGAGGGACTCCTTGGATGCGGGTCCGCCCTTGCCTCGGTCGATGGCAGCGGCTTCCAAGGCGCTCTCTAGGTCTACCTTCTCGATGGCGGACTCCAGCTTGGCGCGTAGCAATTTCTGCAGGTGGGAAAGTGGTAGAGGGCTGGTTGAGTGATTCAGGCGTTGAAAGGAAAATTCCCCATGAGATTGACCCAATAAATCAATATTTTTATTTTTTTCATGTGTTTTTAGTCTTTATAATCATTAGGATTAGGTTTATATGATTGATGGGAAAAATCGGCAGAGAGGTAGATAGATTCAATTACCAAGCTCAATCCAAGATCAATCAAAGCCTCCATCAGGCCAAAGCATAGCATACGTACATCAAAGGTAGCCAAGTCTTCCGCCTCCCCCAAGAGCCCCAACAACGACGAGGATCCCCCCCCCGCAGCAGCCGCCCACTTGCGTTCCATCTCTACGTACAGCTTCAGCTGTTTGGCATCCTTAGGCCGCTGGGGTTGCTTGCCCCGACCCCCCCCGTCGTCTTCCTCCACCAACTCGCCCTGAACCATGCGCTTGCGCTTGTTGATGCCGTTTAGAACCACGGCGATGGCCCGGGCCACGTCGGGTGTGTAGCGCAGGAGGTTCTTCTTTCGCTCCCGGACGTCTCTTTTAAGAGTGTAAAAGGAGATGGGAGGATTGAAAATGATCGGAACTAAGGGCAACAAAAAGATGTTTGTTATACAAAGAATGATTGACCACCGCCCTACTCTCTCCTTTCGTACTCTCTGCTCCAGCAGCGACACTTTCACTTCTTCTTCTCCTTCTTCTTCGTACTCACCTGGCGGCATTGCGCGTAAGCAGGTGCTGTTTCAACTGCTTGCAACACCGCTGCAAGGCGTTCTTAACGCACTTGCGGATCTCCTCCGTGTCGTCACCGATGTACTCCTTCCCCGTGCCCTTAAAAGGGATCTTGGTGCTGACGATAGAGACAAAGACACCCACGCGGTCCCGCTTGGGGTCGATCTTGTAGGACTGCCAATGGATTCGGCGATTAGCGACTTGAGTGACAACGTCGTTGCCGGCCTGGGCAGAAGGGAAGGGAAGGTGGGCGAGTAAAAGGTAAGTTGAGTTAGCGTATGGCGCAGAGTGTCATAAAAATTGCTATTTTGACACCATCAAATCACCCAGAGGATAGATGGAAACATCGAACTTGCTGGACTCACGCGCGCACCTCGAAAAGAAGAGGGATGCGATTGGCAAACCGATAGACGTTGATGCCATCCTTTACGGCCTGCCCGCCCAGGGACACGCCGGCCTCCACAATGAAGGGGTGGCCCTCAAATGCCGCAGCTTGCTCGCTGACGGTCGCAACATACTGTTTTATGTCCAGGAAGATAGAGAGGAGGAGATGGGTGAACATTGGTGGGGGAGTGTAACGAGAACGACCTTCTTAATCCAACTCCCCATATCTCTGCCTCCTCACACCTCCCAACCCTTCTCACGTCCGGGTGCAGCTCCTTCATGATTCCCAGGCGCAGGTTATACTCGCCGGCCGGGCTAAGACAGCTGCCATCGGGGGGCTTGAAAATCGAAACCGACTTGAGCATGGACGTCAGCCGAATGGTTTTATTTGCATCCATTTTATCGGGCCCCATATCCTCGGTGAAACCACTCCCTAATTCCTTAACGATGCGCAAGGCCAGGGGACGGTTGACGCAGGCGAGCTCGGCGGAGAGAAAGACAAGAAGACTCTTAGCCTTGGTGCGCTTCAAGAGCTGCTGGATGATGAGGTGGTTGACGGAAGAAGGGTGGTGCTTGACCTCTTGGGCGGGGGATGGCATCTGCTCGGAGCGGCGGGCGTATTGCGTGACGACTTCGCGGGCCGCGTTAGAGAGGGCGCGGAAGGTGAAGTCCATTTTGGCGTAGGGTGTGATGATAGCCAGCTGCTGAAAGTAGGTCATAATGTGTGTCTTGTACGTGCTCCAGTTCCCTTCCACTACCACGTCGATCCGCGTCCCTCGCCATTGTTGGGGGTTGGCCACCTTCTCGTGCAGCTTCACCGCGGGCTCATTCCGATAGATGTCAATGTCCAAAATACACCGGGAGACGTATCCTGGCGCACGGCTTGTCTCTGTCGAATGCGCGCTCCGCACCTCGATTGGCAGCCCCGTGCTTTTCTTGGACCAGATCAAGGCCATCTTGGACCCCAACCCGAACTTTCCCCGCGTCTGCCGCACTCCATATTTGCTGCTCGAAAGGACGCGGCCGAGCATGTCCGGTATCCGGTCATGGGCCATGCCGCACCCGTTGTCCTCACACGTCACCCGATAATAACTCGTGCCCCGCTCCTTTTTCTTCGGTGGTAATGCAACCGGCGCGGACACCTGCAGCTGCTTCTCGTCGGGCTTTAAGTCGTTGTCATGTTTGTCTGTGGCCACCGCTGCCCCTCCACCGCCGCCGTATTTCTTCCTTCCCCCTGAAGCTTTATGGAAGAGACCCACGTCCACCCTCTCCCGACTCTCCATGCCACGCAACTCGTTCAGCTCCTCTTCCGTCAGCTCCTCGATGGTGATTGACACGTCAGGAAGTACCTCGATGGACTCGGCCGCGTCCAGCGCGTTCTCCACCAGCTCTCGCACGGTTGTGTACAGGGACCTCCCGGGCTAGAATTTGCGATTTGGGTAGAGAGGAGGACAAGAGGTCGGTGAGGTTAGTAAGATCAAACGAGAAGGTATACTCTAACACGGAAATGCATGCTCTCGAGACATGCAGCTCTGATCTGGTCTAGTGGGGCACGGAGCCTGCAAGATGAAACATCCAGCCTCCTCATTCCCACTGTCCTGACCTCCATCCCATGGCAAACGTACGTTATCAAAACCGCAAATTGACTGATGCTCACTGAAGAACTCGGCCGGCGTCTTGCTCTCCACGACCTCGGCTTTGTTCTTGGGCGCCATGGTCGCTGTATGATGTATCTGGAGGAAGAAGAGAAGGCCAGCAGGTGGAGATGAGAAGAGGTAAGAAGAGACCATGACGGCGCCAAGCCGAGGCAGCCGAGATTACCCAGCTGGGTAAATTCCCTGCCTCCACCTTGGGGAGAAAAAGGAGGCGACGAGGATAAGTACCGTGCGTGACGGGTGAAAGCATTCGACAAGCGGTATGATGTCCATGTTTCGACCCACAAGCAGCCAGAAATAAACCCCTATGCCTCTTCCCTTAAAAGGACGAATGCGTATGCCCTCTTAGAGGTGCCGCAATTGTGGATACACACATCTCGAACAAGGGGAATGCCATGGTTATTATTATTATTATTGTCTCGAATACCTCGTTATTGTTCGCTCCCTCGGTTTCGCCATCCGATCGACAAACACCGTGGTGTTCACCACACGTTATAACTTTTCATCATGCCTTGGCTTGCTTTACCATGTATCTAGCTTTCTGCTTACCATCGCACCACTTTCACCTCACCGCACGCAGGGGTCATGAGGCGATTTGTTTCCCAGGCTGGCCGGATGGCTACCCGAGGCGTACCGGAAGCATCCTGTTCCTCCTTTTCAGCGGCAGTCTCCACCACAATTATCAACGCTGGAGCACAGCACAAAGCGAAGAGTGTAGGCTTGGAAGAGCAGCAGCGCCGGTCCATGATGATGAGGTCGATGCGCGGAGGAGGTACGTTATGAAATGCTGCTTTGCCTGCGCATCCACCCTCATGCCCCTCTCCCCTCCCTCAACGATCCTGCAGGTGGAGACAAGAAGGAACCAGAGAGGCCACTGTCGGTGGTATTGCAAGAATTTGAAGCCTCCTTGGATGCCAATGTACGTAAGACAACGTGTGCAGTGGGCCTTCTTTCTCCACTTTGACTCACAATTTCCTTCAATCTATCTCAGGAACTTCGCCCACTGATGGCCGAGAACGCGGAGGAGCTGCTGCAAGAAGCCGCCGACGCTATCCCATTTGCACCCGGCACGCGAGGGAGCCGGCGCAAGAAGAGGAATCGTGAGCGTCAACGGGTTGTGAGGGTAAGTAAATCCACCAGAAGAGAAAGAAGTAGGAATTTTACTGACACAAATGCCTTCATCCTTTCTACAGCGGGCTGATTACGTCAAGAAGCTGCAAGGAATCGCTGCTCACGAGAAGAAGATGCAACATCGGTCTTTCGCCGCCATAAACGAGCGATTGGGAAAACTGGGGTTGTCTATTAAGTCAAAGAAAGCAGAGAGGGTGGGAACCACAGCGGTGGTCTAAAGCTGCACAAAAGAAAAATGAAATTGGAACACGAAGGACGGCGTGTCGTTTGTTGTTTGTCCTGGAAAATTTCGGTTACTTCTATTTATTTTATTCGACGTCTTCCGTTGTAATAGAAGGGAAATATGACAGCACTGGTTTCCTCCTCCACTTGCTGCATCCCTCAGAAGTCTCGGTACCAGTGACCCCGCCCTCCCCTTCGCCATTCTCCTCACAAGTCAAACAACTCCTTTGTTACGCTTGCGTTCTCTCTACATTCATTTAACCCTGGTTTCCATGCGAGTAATAACATCCTTAGGCGTTCACATGCCACCTCCATGCAAAATCCCACACAAAACAAATGTGGCATATTTTTCCCGCTCATCTTCGTCTCATCGCGCTGGAGCCTTGCCTAAAGCCCGCGCAATCCTCGGCACAATGGTAATCGTCACAAGCATGCGCACAGGCTCGGTGAATTTGGTCAAGATCCAGGCCACGGCAAAATTACCCGCATGAGGGTTATTCTGAATCGCCCCTACAAAGGGCTCGCTCCACGAATACCCTTCCAAGATCCCTGTCGCCTTCTCAACCAACCATCCCGAATCCAGCCCGTAATCGAACGGGTTCACACCCGACTCTACTGTCGCAAACAGGATTCCCAAGGTCCCAACGTACACCCCCAAATACGTAACTACGGCCACGGCCCCGTATCGCTTTATCATCAGCCGGAGCTTGCCTATCTTCCCCTCCTCCTCCACGACTGGCGTGGCTTGCCCGGGGACTGCACTACCCTCTCCTGTGCTCTTCTCGTTGCCACTCCTGTTGGTCCTGCTGCTGGTGCTTTTATTACGGTCACCACTACTGCTGCTGCCTAACCGCATGCTGGTGCCAAAACGGCGGGCGGGGGTACGTAGAAGGACGGCCGAGGGAAGATTCGAGGCCGCATTCCGCGTGAGGGCTCTAGGTCCCTCGATGGAAAGAGTATTTTCGTCCTGTGGTGGCTTCGCGCCCAGATTCCCCGTACAGGAGGGACGACATGGGTTTACGATGAAGTGACGTGGTGGATGGTGTGTCCCGAAGCAAAGGCGACTTTGGTGATACTGAAATGCTGCCGAAGGCCTCACCCATGCTATGCTCCCGGGTGCATGCCTCCCTGTGACGCCGCTTCCGCGCAACAGCCCCACCGCGCATCCCGGGCCTCGCAACATGATGTTGACCTTCTGTCTGTTAAGGAGGGCCGAGGGGAAAGGGAGTTAGCTACGTCAAGGGTGGTCCAGAGGATGAGGAGGGGGTGAGGAGGTCGCATTCGAGAAATAAAGAGTGTCTCAAAAACAAATAAAGTCAAATCTGCATTTGCTTGACTCAGGCAACCCAGGCAAGCGGCGTGGGGAAGGCCTTCGCGTGGTCATAAAGTAGCTCATGCCTGTGGTTATCTCGTTGTACGACATGAAATAAAGGCACATAAGGTAGCTGGCACCGGAGCGCTCGCCGCTGAGGAGCACGACTCGGACGTAATGGTCGAGAAGACAGCACTACACAGATTCTCAAGCCTATCCCACCCCCTACCCCCTACTCTAACCAATCGAACCACAGAAGGCAGTTGATTCGGCCACCAGCATAACCCCGCGTCCAGCAAAAAGTACATCAAAATAAACGCATCGACCTTCCCAGCTTCTTTACCAAGCAGGCCGTATTACTCATTGCAAGAGGCAAGACATAAACAGGCCGATGCCTCCCGCAACGCCGCCATCACCGTTCCTGAAAAATATTCTGGAAGACAGGTGAGCGGGAGGAGTATGAAGTCGTTGTCCAGGACGTCATACAATGAATTGCGCCAGCCACCTACACCTATGCAACCACTACCGCAATCAGGGTCGCATTGGTAACAGGCGGCGGATCCGGGATTGGCTTCGAGGTAGCTCGGCAACTGGGTCTTCATGGCGCCAAGGTACGTCTGCCTTTGACCCCTTCAGGAAAACAAAGGCACGCAAAACGCGTTTACATACTCCCCGACACTCTTTCCCGTGTCATTCAGGTGGTCATCATGGGGCGGCGAGGGCCGTTTTTAGAGAAGGCCGTGAATCTCCTGAAGCAGGACAGCATCGAAGCCACATGTACGTTTAACGATTGATCAGAGAGCTTGGACATCAAGGGGCTAGTCGTTCACTGACGATGACAACATCAATGCCATACTTACAGGGTTCCAAGGCGACGTTCGACAGCCTGAGGATGCCGAGAATGCCGTGCAAAAAGCAGTCAATACATTCGGGTTAGCAGAGAATTTCTGTGTGTTCGTGTGTGTATGTCACAATCGTGGAAGCTTCGTGCTTCGAGTTTCTGATCCTGTGTTACTCTTTTCTGCCCGCACAAACAAACAGATCTTTAAGCATTTTGGTGAACGCGGCAGCGGGCAACTTTTTGGTGACGGCCGAAGACCTAAGCACGAAGGGCTTCAAGGTAGGGCTTCTCAAAGAATTGCTTTAAACTTTTGGTAATGAAGTGCTGGATTGCGTTGCGTGTCTTGGATGAGCCACTCGTAAGTGCAGAAACCTTGTGTCCTTACACAACTGACTCACATCCTCCCTCATGCACTACCATACCCCTATGACCAGACGGTGATGGATATTGACACGGTGGGATCATTTAACATGAGTCGCTCGGCATTCCCTGAACTGAAGGCTGCTGCTGGGGGCGGGGTGGTCGTGAACATCAGCGCCACGCTGCACTACGGCGCGACATGGTTTCAAGCACACGCCTCAGCGGCCAAGGCGGCGGTAGACAGCTTAACGCGATCGTTAGGGTTGGAATGGGGAGAGTTTGGAGTAAGAGTGGTGGGGATAGCTCCGGGGCCTATCGCTGAGACACCAGGCATGACTAAGCTGGCGCCGGGGGATGACAGTGATGCTATTGGAGATCTGGTGGCGGAGATTATCCCGCTAGGTCGCATGGGCGCTAAGGCAGATATTGCTCTAGCGGCCGTGTTTTTATGCTCTTCCGCGGGGGGATTCATTACAGGGGAGACGCTGGTGGTGGATGGGGGGCACTGGCTTTTCAAGCCGCAGATGCTGCCGAGGGATATGGTGGCGGCGATGTCGCGTGGCATTGAGGACAAGAGCCGTGCGATGGCGCCCACGAAGAGTAAGCTGTGAAGTGAAAGTGAAGCTAATGGAGAATCGTATTCGTTGGTCGTGGAAATGTCGTGCGTGGGAGAAGTAAAAAAAGAGATAGAATAACAAGAAGCATCTTAACTCACACTATCCGATTCTCGTTGCCTGAATGCTTCGTCATGCACTCCCTCTTCTTTTTTCTTTCTTTTTTGTTTTGTTGTCGCTGACGCTTCCGGTGCTGCTATCTCATACAGCCCCCCCCCCCCCCCGACCAGATCGACAGACTTTTTCAAAAACATACTGTTTATAACATGCCTCCCTTCCCGGGAAAGCTACGCCCCATCACATACACACATTGAATTATTTGCGGTCGATCCTCTCAATGTAAACGCAACAACCGCGAAGAAAACACGTAGGAAATGATTATTTGAAAAGAATGCGTCCAAGCGCACTGCATTCATCCTCTTTCTTTCTCCTGCTGAACGAATGATAAAGCTTAGTACTTGGTACAGACGCCCCAAGCCTCTGGCACATCAACATTCACATTTGTGACCTTGTCCACCAGCACGCTCAACACCGCTTCCTTGTTTTGCTTGAAGTCCGCGCTGTGTTTTCATTGACGGGGTGGGAAGGTGGAAGGGATCACTTATGAACGACCGCAAGGGAATGAAGATGGTCTTTCGACATTTCAGGACAAAACATGGTTTGTGCTATTATTCAAAGAAAAGGGAATCGTATACATGCGAGAAAAAGAGACGGTACCTGAGCTTGGCGAGTTCAGTCTCTGTCTGTCTGTCCAGGTCCGCAGTTTGGGAGCCGCTGGTGCCGTATTTCTACGAGAGATTACGAGGAATGTGAGAAAGAAGTGAAGAAGCGTGAGTGTTCTGTAACTCAACGACTTTCAAACGGGGGTTGAGCAACAAAAGGCAATGGAGGAGGGCATGGCATTTCAAGTGAAAGCCCGATAATGAGGGTTGGGCCGTTGAGGCACAAGATATTTCGCCCCCATCTCTCACCGTCTTGACAAACTCTTGGAACTGCTCCTCCTTCTCCGCCCGATAGCCTTCGATCACTCTGCGCGCCTCCACCGTTGCCTCCTTGAGCCGCTCGCCACGAGCTGTGTTGGTGCGAACGAAATATGGAATGCGGGGATAAATGAGGAAGGGAGGGCGGTTAAACGTGAAAACAAATAGATCGAGAAAGCGCATTTCAACTCAGGCTCTCTTCCATCAAAAATGCTACTAAACACCTCCACTCCCTTGCTTCCTGGAATCACGTTTGACCGCATCGAGACGCCCAGACGAATCTCTCTATTTACAAACATGCCAAAAGCGCGGGAGACATCTTTACAGCAGACACCCCATCAATACCACGATACCCGCAGGTTTATGCGCGACAGAAGCAGACCACGATTGTGTATATCCGTGCCTAATCACGAATTGGATGCCTACAAAACAAAACGGACGGGAGTCGACATAAACACTGGACACAGCTCGAGTTCCCTCCACCAAGCACTTTGCCTTACCCGCGCGGGCTTCTTGGACGATCTGGGCCGCCTTCTGCTCAGCCGCCCGCAGCTCTGCCATGCCTCCGGATGCCATGATACTTAGTATGGACTGAAGTCGGGGGTGCTTGTGCCTGTTTAAGATAATGATGCGGGGAATATGTGAGTGGGAAGTGCATCTTGTCTGGTTCATTTGCAAGCGCTTCTGACGCACCCAGCCCAACTTCCAACCCGAGCGAGAATTTCTCTAATTCCTAACCTAGTTTACGGAATACTTTTTTTTTTCACTCTGGGGCATGCTTGGATAAGAAGACTGTACAATATCTAGGTTCTAGGAGGACGGCATCATCGACCGTAAGTTGTGATCGTTCTAGACCCCGCCCCAGAATCGCCGTCTAGAGCCTCAAAAAACGCATTTCGATTCCGCAGGCCAGATCTTCTGAACACACTCACACGCTATACATCCACCTCACATTTTGCATTTTGGACAGTTTTGCCGGGCCTGCCCTTGTTGAACGAGAAACTTGCGCACACAGGGACCACCAGCAAAGCGACCAAGCGTCACCGAAAACTTAAGACCCATGGCGTCGACTTTTCTCCCGAGCAGCAACAGTGCCTTCATGGCGCCGCTACAGCCTCCCTCGCCGCCTCCGCAGCCCAGCGATGTCCCTATGTCCTCTGCTCGTATCCGACTCTCGTATGAGTACGATTCGTACGAGGATGGGCCCTCGCCTGAGTACCACGAAGTACAGCAGCAGCAGCAGCAGCAGCATGTCTCGCACCAGCCTGCCTCGGTCGGTACCAACGCAAAGAATGAGAGCACGAACTTCACACACGACGACTATGAATGGCTACACAACATCGACGAGGAGGTTCGGCGGCGCCATGAGGAACTGACCCGTGTCCGAGAAGCCAGTAAGGCCTCCGTGCATTTGTTGGAAAACAAGGCGCGGAGTGGACTGAGCCCGGCTTTTAGTCCCTCCGTGCAACACTTTGTCAGCAACGTGATGGCGCGAGGCACGGTCACATCCTTCTTCCCCGGCGATTCACTGTCCGGGCGCACACCTTCGGGTCCTGACGACGAGCGCACCCCCACCACGCCGGGCGGGGGGGATTTCCTTCAAACCCCGCGCAGTACGGGTGGTGGAGCTATCAATGCCAGCTCGTCTTTCCGCACCAAGGGTGCACTCGGGTTCATCAAGGAAGAGGCCGTTCGCCTACGAGGTAAGGGAAGAATCTTTGTGCAGAAGATTTGTGAGAAATGACAAGGGGAGGGAGGAAAGGAAGGGATGATGGTTGACGATGGCGTATGGCCTCTGTGTTGTGCGAGCTTCAGTCGAAGAATATGGAGCTTGGGCTTATGTGCGAGCCATCTCTATCTACTATGAGTCACGACGTACTAATGTATACTTACCATCCTCTCATTTTACCCACAGCCGACCTGGAACAGCAAGCGGGCCTGCTTGCAAGCGAAAAGCAATACAACGATCAGCTCCAGGAAGAGGTGCGAAAGCTTGTCGGGGAGTCGGAGCGCCTGCGGCAGGAATCAGAGGTAGGTTGGGTAGTCTCCTGTGTGTGTATTTGGAGCATGGATGAATTACACACCACGTGCAATGTAGCAATGGTACTCACCCCCCCCCCCCTTTCCATCCTTACACGTCCTCACCGGGCACGACAGGCTCAACTAGATCAGCTGCGCCAGGAGCTCGCACGCAAACACCAGGCGTACGAAGAAATGAAAGAATTTAGCGAGCAGGCTCAAGCCAAGGGACTAGACGCAGAGACGAGGCTGCAGGCCACTATCGAGGAGATGCAGCGGGTGGCCGCCACGGGCCTGGAGCAACAGCAGCAGCAGCAGGGCGAGGAAATCGACGCGGCGGCCCATCCACATTCCACGTTTGTCTATCAGGAAGAGCAGCTGTTTATCCTAAATCGTCAAGTTGAGGAGCTGCGCCAGCAAGGCGCCACGGCTGAAGAGACTGCCAGGGCTGCCACCCAAGCATTGGAGGACGAGCTGCAGCAGCAAAGGGAGGCGACAGACGCCTACCGGCTCGAGACGCGGCAGCTCCAATGGAAGTACGATCAGCAGCAGGTCGAGAAACAGCAGCAGGAAGAAGCAGCAGCAGCAGAGGCAGAGGCAACGGTGAAAGGGATGCTTCCCCCAGCTCTTTCTCCGACAACTCCTCTCGGTGGGTCGGGCGTTGATGCGGAGAGGTTGACGCAGGCGTTAGCGGTCTCGGAAGCAGCGAAAGAAGCGCTTGAGGGGGAACTTCATCAGCAGCAACTGGACGCGGAGTGGTATCGGGCGGAGATAAAGCGGCTGCAGCAGAAGCAAAGTCTGGACGAAGAGGGACAGGGAGTCGTAGCTCCGCCAGAGACAGGGCAGCGGGGAGAAGAGGAAGCAGGTGCCCGGCAAGCCGTGGAGGAGTTGCTCCACCAGCAGCGACGGGAACTGGAATGGTATCGGGCGGAAACGGAGCGGTTACAACAGAGTCAGGTTGAGGGACAAAGCGCTGTTCTGGCACCGGAAGGGGGCCTGGGAGGGGACGAAGAAGCGGCTGCCCGGCAAGTGCTGGAGGAGGCGCTTCACCAGCAGGAAGTCAAGGCGGCGTGGCTACAAGAGGAGATAGAGCAGCTGCGACGAGAGCGAGATGAGCAACAGGCTGCAGTGGCGGCGGCCTCAGCAGATGCAAGCCAGGGGGCAGAGGGGGGAGAGATGGTGCAGATGCTTGAGGGGGAGATTCAGCGGCAGAGGGAGCTACTGACGAGCTATGAGGCTGAGTTGGAACAGCACCGACAAGATAAGGCCCCTATGACCGCAAGGATGACGACGATCGGTGCTACCATGCCCCTGACGGCGCCTGTGGTGGGGCAACAGCAGGGAGGAACTGAAGGGCAGATGGTCTCGTTGCAGCCGGTGGGAGATGAGGAACGACAGACATTGGAGTCAACTATCCAGGCGCTGGAGGAAGCCAATCGGCAACTGGTCGAGGGGTTTCAAAAGGTGGAGGGGAAGTTGTCGCGGGTGAATGAGGTCAGTTCACTGAAGTGCTCTGTTCGTGGCTTTCCAAATTGAGGGGATATTTTGACACCAATATTTCTTCTTCCTGTTTTTCCACCTCTTTCCACAGCTCGAGAGCGAAAATCGGGATCTGCTGCTGTTGGTGGATGAGCTCAAAGATGTGTTGGGCAATGAGCGAGAGAACCACCACAGGCACCTCGAAGATTCCGTAAGATAGGGAAGGCTTGGGTGGGGTGGATCAGATCAAAGTTTGTACCTACCCGTCAGCGTCTCATGTCATAACTTTTCTTACTTGCTCTTTGCTGTAGACCTCCATACTGTTGATATTTAATTTCTCACCTGCGCTCCCCTAATCACGCATATACAGCTGTCGGGACTGAAAAACGAGATCGAGCGGCTGGTCGATGAAGTCCAACGGCTAGAGGCGGCGGACAAAGAGTTGAGGCTAAAGAAATACAATGAATCGCTTTTCGTGCTAAAGCGTGTGACGCATAATGTTCTTGCCAAGCAGCAGCTCAAAACCAAACAGCGTGCGATTTGCCGCTGGGTAACGGCTGTCAATGCGATGCAGGGGGAAGAGCTTGTAGCGTTCCGAGAGGCGGCAAAGCAGGCACCACAGGCAGAGGAGATCAAGCAGCTAGAGGGCGAGAACAAGGCCTTGCTCGAGGAGCTGCAGAGGGAGCCGTCCACCCGAGAAGGTGTGATGACAGGGGCAGTGCGGGGAGGAACATCAGCTCCAGGAGGAAGCGGAATTGCGTCATTTTTGAATTTTTGGCTCAAGTTATTCCTTGTCGGCAGCCTTTTCATGTTCCTGCAGCAGGTCTTTGCCATGCTGGGTGGGGTTAGTTCCTACTGCTATATGGAAACAGCACGTATCACCATGTAATGTATTTTTAAATTCAAAAGTACCGTAGAGATATGGAACGGTAGAATAAGGGAGAGAAAAAAGAAAAAATGCTATGTAAAGTTACTGTTGATTTTGGCTCCTCGCTTTTCTTGTTATTTCGTTCTCGTTTGAATGGGGCGTGTGGGTTGTAATGGCAAGGGAGAATGTACTGGTCGATGGGATTCAAGACATTTATTCGGACGAGACGCCGAATGTGGGGAGGGAGACAAGGGTAGCGTGCTGTCGTGTCGGGCGATTTCGTACGCGGGCAAATGAGATTATGGCGATTATGGCGGAGGAATTGCATACTTCTACTCATTTATTTTGTGTCATGGACGGATGTGGCGAATTAGGGGATTTTCCGTAGAGAGCTGGCCCGCAACTTGTTTGACGATACCTTCATCGCATCCACTCTCACCATGCCATTCGCACCTTTCTTCTTCTTCTTTTTAATCATCATCACCTTTCAAAGGCACCATCTGTCACCACCTTATGTGAGTCAACGTCAGAAATGTCCAAGCGTTCAGTCAAAGCCAAGCTTCGACAGCTCCCTTCATCTTAGAGCGCAGTCCAAATCCTCACACCAAGCAGGAGAAGCAGGACATCCCTCTATGAGCATTGATTCAAACTTAATCCGTATGCAACTACCCACCGTAGTCCGAAGGAAACTGCTGCTACTGCTGCTGCTTTCTGCCCTCGAGAATTTGCCGCGACGCCAGACGGGTTCAAGGCCGACTCCTCGGTCATTCTTCGCGTCTGTGAGCATGTTCCGAACCCAAATCAACACCACCCTCTGGAACGTTCGGTGTGAAAAATGACAAGAATGTCTCCCCGCAGAACATGCGTCAAGGATGTGCTTCCTACTCTTACATTTAGGGGAGGCTTCAAGGCTATTTGTGTTAATTTCCCTTGTCCTGCTTTCTGACCTCCTATCTCCCCGTTCTCGCACACCAATACAACACGGAGGCGAGAAACTAGCCGCGACAAGGTATTACTACATTTTCAATTAGACAACACTATTCAAGTCAACAAACAAAGCTGCGAGCATGGTGCGCATCAGTTTCTTCGCAATGGTGGCCACGATCCTCGTTGTGGTGTGTTGCTTCAGCAAAATGGGTGCGGCGGAGGAGGGATTTTTGGGGAAGGCAACCGACAAGATTAAGCACGCCGTAGGATTGGAAACAACAGATGAAGCTACCGACCGTGAGGCGTATGAGCAGGGAAGGGATGCAATCAAGCACGGCGAGGGTATGATGGAGCACGCCAAGGAGAAGATTGGAGAAATGCTCCACCATAAAGTGAAGGAGCCAATGGAGGACAATGTGGAAGCAGGCAAGCGCAAGGCCCAGGAGCAGGCAGAGGCCGCCAAGGCCCAGGGACAAGGTATCTACGAGACCATTAAGGAGAAGATGACTGGGCCGTTCCATTTGGCAAAGGAGAAAGGTCAAGACGCGATGAAGAGCGCGCAGGAGCGGGCGGAGGCAAGCGCCGAGTATGCGACTGAGGCCGCTGAAGAAACGCGCCGACAGAGCACCCAAGGCTACGCGAAGACTAAAGCCAATGTTGACCAGGCTGCTCAGAAGGGCCAGAGCACGATTCGTCAGATGAAGGAGGACGTGGAGAACGTACTTGAACAGCAGAAGATCAAAGCCGAAGGTGCGTACGAAACCATGAAAGAAAAGACCGGTGAGACCGTGGAACACGCTCAGCAGCACGCTCACGACGTCAAGCAGCGCGGGAAGGAGGGCTTAGCATACGCTACGGGTGCTAAAGATGAAGCGAAAGGCGAGGGCGAGACGCTAATTGGAAGCGCTACGCGCAAGGTTAAGGAGGCTTTGGGGACGGAGCACCATGAGAAGCCCACGATAGAGAAGGCGACTGAGAGTGGGAGAAAGGCTATGGACAAGGTAAAGGTACGAAAAGTCTTGCAAAGGGGACGAAAGACTTGCACAATGAATGAAGGATGTGAAACATAGATCGGGAGAGAGATTGAAGGCGAATTGTTCGAACGGTTAAGGGGTGAAAATGGCAAAATGTTATTGGTTGACAGGCATATTCCTCTTTTTAACATAACAGGAAAAAGTCGGGGAGCTTTAGAGGATCTCTCACCACCTTCACATGTCAACAGCGGAGCCAGGCACTAATATGGGGCAGAAGGGGCGGGGAGATGGAGAATGCTTCCACAAGCAAATCAGTATTGACGTTGGATGTGATGGCATGCGAAAACAGAAGTTTAAATCTTCAATGTGCAGCAAATGGGATACTTCTAAGGTGACAAATTGAAAGGAAGAGACAGGAGACAAAAAACAAAAGAAATTGCGAAAGCGCACAGGAAGGAGGGGAGAGAAAGAAGAGATGTCTATCAAGATGACCAAAAAAAGGAAGGGAGGGATCAGTTACATTCATTCGCATGCAAAATTTAAGGAGGGAAGAAGTTATGAAAGGAAAAAAAGACAATATCCAAGCAAACTTTTCAAATAACTGATTAAATGTGGCTTAATTTTATCTGTTCTTATAGTTCCCATATTTTCTAATCTCCACGCCTCTGCACAACCAATCCACGGTGTTCACCACAATTATACTTCACCTTGCCTCCATTATATACTCATTTCCCTCCAAACAGAATTTGCGACTCTTCTAGATACCTCCAAACAACCGAAAATATCATCCCCTGCAGCGCATTGGCCGCCAGCCTGTGCATGTATTAAAATGAATGTGTTTGCGGAGATGAAAATTATTGTGATTGCAGAGTCCTGCACAGACATGACCATCAGCCCACTAATCCTTTCCTGCATCCACACCTCGTCTGCAAGCCTCGGCCAAACAACCCCTTGACACCATCTTGGTCCAGCACCTGGCGCAAGGCCTCCCGGTAGGTAATTTGCGATTCGGATGTTTGTTTGGTGGTTTTGATGACCCGAAAGCTGTTGGAACACATGTCCGACACCGTGGAGGAGCACAAGCCTGTAGGTCCATGAAAGAAAAAAGTACGTAGTAAGAAGAATGCTCTTGCTTTTGATTTGCTGCTAACAAAAGATGCAAAAGTCCACTTCTAAATTTATCATCTTTACCTAGAATGGCATTCCTTCCCAATCGCAAAAAGACAGCGTCGGCGGGTGGAAGCAAAATCACGGAGGACATGTAGTTGAATGTCACAAAAAAGGGCCAATGGCCGACAAAAGTAGCTACTGCTTGAGCGACCGCGCCTTGATATAGGGAGGAGACCCCTTCCTCTTGCAGGCGTGCCTTGACCTGAGACCAACCTTTTGAACCTTGTACCTGGTTGAAAATATTGTGGGAAAATGACGACCCAATTGTTGGTAGAATTGCTAGATGGAGGGAAACCGAGCAAAACAAAGGGGCTACCAAGATTATGATATGAAACGGAATGGCTGCGTTACGTACTTGCAAAGAGGTCTTGACGGCATCCAATGGCATAAGCATAAAGCGGAAAGCCCCAGCCGCGAGACTGCCAAAGATACTCTTGACTGGTAGGGGCAGACCGCGGGTCGAGTCGAACGAATCCAGGGCAAGAAGCATAAAGGCATTGGCTGCCACATCACCAAAACGAGAGAGAGGGAGTTGCAACGTCGCCACCGGCAAGCCTCGATAAAATCGAGGAAGTCCGCCCTCTTTGTAAAGTTTCACCAATGATTCCTTGAAGGAGAAGCCATATCTATACTGGAATTGCATCGTCGTCCTCAGCCACATTAACGTCACGAGCTGCACAAGGGACGCTGCTGCTCCTGACAAGCCGCCCCCTATCGCCTTTCTGCCCGCTTTTTGCAAAATATCGGAAACGTCAAGATCTTTGACTGAGGACATATCTGTAATTGCCCCGCCCACCGCCGCGGCATTAGCGGGTGCCGGCCAACAGTCCATGACAGCCGTGTCCACTAGGCATAATGCGACGAGGGTCAAGGCGAAGCAAGAACCAGGTATCAGCAAATCAAGCCATAAAAGAAAAGTGTCGGGGACCGATGAGGAAGGGGGACCGGAGAGGTCTAGGAAAGGAGCATCGCCAGGTTTCTCCTCGATTTGGTACTTGTCGCGGAAGTTTTGTTGATGGAGGTGTCCAAGTATATGTTGAGGTCCGTGATGATGTGTGCAGACTGAGGGAAGGCGCTGGATGTGGGAGCTGCTTTGGAGCCTGGTACGGGCCTTGAACGCACTGCTACAGCCCGCCAACCACAAAAAGAGGCCAATCACTTGCCGCTTAGGTTGCATAAATGGGAGGGTAGGGCGTTGCAGTGCCGTTGTCAGCTTCACAAGGCGGAGTTCGACCCTTGATGACGGACGGGGAGGTCTGCAGGCCTTGAGTCGTGATCTTGTTGTGAGAGGAATGATTGCGACAATTGAGAGTGCTTTGAGTGTCGTTGCTGGGTTTGGTGCGATTAAACCTGAAAATGGCTTGACGTCACACATGGTCGGCGATAGAGAGTGGGCGACACAACGCACCTTTTCCTAGCTCACATACTCCGCCTACGACGACTTGAACCCGACACTCACAGGTGATGACCGGCTCGCGGCGGTCTCTCTGTGGTATTTTACTAACCCTACTCCTGGCTTCGCTTCTCAAGCTGGTGATGAGCGCCGCGACACCTGCCAAGCGACGCTGGGTTGAACCGCTTCCTCGGGCCACATCTTCCCATTCACAACCCGCGTTGCCCGACGTTGACGAGGAGAACGAGAAGGTGGCAGGTGAGGCGGTTGTCCAGCTGGCAGAAGCGCTCATCAATATAGAATCCTTGTCTGGACGCGAGCATGCGATGGCGCATGCCTTGAAAGGATGGTTGAACAAGCGGGGATGGGAAGTTACCCTCCAGCCCGTCGCGGCCGCCGCTGGCCATGAGAAAGAGGTGAGGGAGAAGTGGATTAGAGAAAGTATTCCCCCCTGTAATGACTTCGCGCAGCGTACTTTGTAACGCCTTGTACAGGGAAATCTAAACTCTGCAACCCTGCCTTTCACACACGCACCATACGCATGCAGGGCGATCGCTGGAATGTCTATGCCTTCCGTCCCGAAGATGAATCCGCTGGAGCGTCACACCGGCACGGCAAAGGTTCACGCGTTCTGCTTAATACACACATTGATACCGTCCCGCCCTTTTATCCAGCAACCGTCGACAAAAAAGAGGGCGTGATCCGCGGCCGGGGCGCGTGCGACACGAAAAGCATTTTGGCAGCACAGTTACTCGCGGCACAACGTTTAGTCAGAGCCGGAAAAGCTGATGATCTGGGACTGCTCTACGTAGTGTCTGAGGAGACAGATCACAGCGGGATGAAACGTGCGAACGCCCTTGGACTGCGCCCTCAGTACTTAATCGTAGGAGAACCCACTGAGTCCAAGATGATCCGGTCCCAAAAGGGGATTTTGAAGCTAAAGCTCCTATCGCAAGGCGTATCCTGTCATAGCGGTTATCCGAACCTGGGGAAGTCTGCGATTGATCCACTCATCGATGCCCTCCACGAGCTCAAGCACGCGCACTGGCCGCAAAGCGAAGAGCTGGGCACCACCACTCTCAATATTGGCCTCTTGCGAGGCGGACATGCAGCAAACGCCTTGGCAGCCGAAGCGGAGGCCACCCTGATGTTCCGCGTCATTTCCCCGCCAGAGCAGATTCTGGAGACCGTGCAAGCGACGGTGGGAGAAAGGGCGGGGGTTGAGGTTATCACCGCCAACAACCCTCTCAAGTTGGGCACGCTGTCTGGGTACCAAACAGACGTCGCAAGCTTTAACACGGACATTGCCTATTTTGACTTAACCGAATCTGGGGCCAAGGCCTTTTTGATCGGCCCTGGTTCTATTCTGGACGCGCATAGTGACCATGAGCTTATTCGCATCTCCGAGCTCCAGCGGGCGGTAGACTACTATGAGGAGCTGCTGTTGCGTCTCCTCCAGAGTAGCGGCAGCAGTAGCAACGGCAGCGGCGTGCTAGAGGGGCATGCGGGGGAAGGAAAGGACACGGAGAAAGGAAGAGAACGGAAGGAAACTCAAAAGTGAGCGAGAAATAAAGCACAGCAGGACAGTTTTGATTGTCTCATATTGAGTGATATAGAAGGAGGATGATTAGAGGGAAGGGAAATGAGAAGACAAATATGAAGCTATGAAATCAAAACGATAGATACTCGGCATTTTCTAACTACGTCGCACTTTTCATTTGATAACTCTTCTGCCGGTCGGTGCCTGCTGCCCCTTATGCTTTCATGTGTGTGTTAGTACTGGTCAGCTGGATGCTTGGGGCTTTACCCTGATCGATAACAGTTCATTATGTGCCAACGCACCCAGCACAAAGCACTTCAGCGCCCAAAAGAATACACTCTGCTCCCGTTTCTTTGCCTCCTTGATGCTATCCCACGCCAAAACGGCATTAATAGCATAGATCACTATCAACCCCTGCTTCAGGAACTCCCGCAGCTCATAAGGAAAATTGGTCAAGGGAAACCCAGGGAACTCCACAAACGCACAAAGCAACGTCACAAGAATAACAACAGTGTGGCAACTCTGCAAATAAGGTAAACCAATGCCTAAGACAGGTCGACCCTCTCCCAAAATGGCTGCGCTTAAATCGTAATCATCAAGAGGCTCTAGCTCCTTTGCCACCTTCTCCTCCTCCTCTTGTTGCCGCTTCAAAATCGACCCCTTTGCCTTCTTGCCCAGCTCCGCCAGAGTCGGCAAAGACTTTGCTTGATCAGTCATAATGGCATCGTCGAATTTGGTGGCAATGTCCGAGAGTGACACCACCGTCTCCGAAGGGATAGGCAATTCAAAAGTCGGATCGTACCTCAGGTTCTCCGGCACGCCCGTCCACCCCTTCACGGCAGCAGCCGCGGCTTCCGCCGCCACACCTTGAAATTGTATCTTCTTTCGCCCGCGAACCGCATTTAAATCTTTCATCTCGCCCTCCTCTCCTTCTTCATCTTCATCGTCGTCATTATCGTCGTCAGCTGCAGCATTAGCAGCCACTGCCGCAGCCACCTCAGCAGGGGTCGGCCTTCTACGGTCAATGACACGGGGGGCGGAAAACTCCTCAATCACCAGCGTTCGATCGAATTCTCTGCTCATGATATCTTCTTGGGCTTTCTTTAGGAGTGGGTCTAGGGGCACTGGGGCCTCATCCGCCTCTGTAGATGAGGCACGGCCCCCAATTGCTTGTCGGTCCTTGCGCACGCGCTTTTTCCTCATCACTTGCTTGCGTCGTGCCCCGCCAGCCTCCTCTCCAGCACTGCTATCCTCCGATGTTTCCTCCGCCAGTAAGCGTAAATGGCGGAGTCGTGTATCCCCCATGATGACGAGACAAAAATCAGACTGAAGAGACAGGCCTGCTCCCGGTCGTCGAGCGACTGTGCCCGCTGATAGAGTGCGCAAATGTACATGATTGGCTGGCAACGAGGAAATAAAGGTGCAACCCATAGGGAGGGCTATGACGGTCATGAGCACCGTAAGGTGCAGGAGGGTCATGAGTAATGATGGCATTGCCGACAGGTGCTGTTGAGTGGGAGTTGAAGGGGGGTTTACATGCAGTTAGCTTCCCAACAGTTGCAGTCCTCCCGGAGAGGAACGAGAAGGATAGGCATCCGAAGGAAATATAGAAATGGTGATGATCCTTTCTACCTTACCTGTGTGCTGCTGTTACGTCTTAAAACTTCCAGGATGTCGGTTCGCCCGTCGTCTAGTCGAAGGTACACCTGCGTGCTTCTTGGTCTGCCTTGGGGGTGGGGGCCAGGGGGGACGACTATGAGCAAAATGAGTGCGTTTGCGCTGTAAGCCTACATGGACCACAGCAGGATTGAGTTAAGCTTCAGCAAAAGGATATTATAGCATTGGTACAAGACATGTGCTTCTTGTGACGATGATGATGCAAGCTGCCACAGCTGCTTCTCCTCCTCTACTGTACTCCATACCTCACAACACGAAATCCTACACAGGTTCCAATTCACGGAAGGATGGAGCAGGAGGAGCCACCTGTGCCTGCTGGTGGCCCAATAACCACGGACAAGTCTGAGGTGGGTGAGCCCTCATGTGTGTGTGAGGCAGCCTCGGCTCCTCATCAACCTCCCCACCCTCTCAACCCTCGGAAAAGAGGCAACGATGATGACTCTTACGTTGTCAGACCGTCCAAAACAAGGATGCAGGGCGTATCTAAGAGAGTAGCCAAGCATTTGAGGCGGCAGGAAATGTGGAAGGTAAAAAAAGCTGCCAAAAAGGAGGCCAAGAAGGCGGCACGTGAGGAGGCTAAACGGCAGCAGCAGAAGGATGGTGTAGTTTCAGGCCAAAAAGATAAAGAAATCGATCCTGTTCTGCAACAAGAGCGACGAGAGCACCGTTTAGTTCAGAGACGTGAGGCACAGGAGGATTTTGTGCGTCGGTGTGCAGAGGGCGCTAGAGTAGTGGTTGACTGTGGGTTCGACGATCAAATGACCGAGAAGGAGCTCAAATCTTTAGGGCAGCAAGTGATGTATGTCTACGCATCGAACAAGCGCGCACCGTCTCCTTGTACCATTTATCTAACGGAGTGAGTAAACCATAAGATTCATCGTGTTGCAGCACGTTTCCAGTGGAGAAGAAAATCATATAGCGTATTTTTCTAAAAGCACGACTCTCACCCTTCCCACCATCCTCCCAACTCAAACGCAAACAGGCTGGGGCCTTCTATGGAAAAACGGTTGTCCGGCTTAGCAGGCACACAAAACTGGCACGGTTTCGTGCGGGAGCCACGACCCTACGTGGAGGCCTTCGCGGGCGAGCGGGAGAAGCTTGTGTATCTTACTTCTGACTCTCCAAACAGCTTGACTAAATGGGACCGAGGCGCAGTTTACATAATCGGCGGCATCGTCGATCGGAACCGGCTCAAGAGGGTGACCTATGAGAAGGCTCTGGTGCAAGGCATTGTCACGGCTCGATTTCCTTTGCAGGAGTACGTGACCCTAGGGAGCACGCCGGTGTTGACTGTGAATCATGTTTTTGACATTTTGCTCGAGTTCCAGCACACTAACGACTGGCGCGCTGCTTTTGCCAAGGTCTTACCGCAACGGAAAGGTTTAAACTTGAGGACATCATCGGAGGCTGGTGGTGGTATGGGGGGCCAGCAGGTGGAGCGGCAGCAAGAGGAGGGGAAATGGTTGGTGAGAGAGGAGGGAGAAGAGCAAGCAAGGGAGGAAAAGGGGTAGGAGGTCTGTCGAAGCACTTTTCCAAGGAGTCATTAAAATTACCGAAATATATCAAAAATTACTCGCAGTATTCCCCTTGCTTTACTTTACTTTAAAAGTTGGCCGACCTCAGCGATGATGGCCTGCATTAATTGTTGTAATTTTTCTGGTTTCCCGGCCCCCGCTGCCGCCTCCTCCAAAGCGCTCAGCAACCATCCCTCACGGACCAAGGCTTGCTGCGTCTTCTTGAAGCGAGCAAAACTCCCTATGAATGATGAAAAAGACGAAGCATGAGTCAAGAGGCGCAGTCTCCGGTGAGATGAGAAAGAGAAAAAACTTACGTATAGCAACAGCAGCGCGATGAATGAGGTCGCTATCCCCACTCGACAGTAAAGTCCTCCATACGCTCAACCCCATTATTGGAACTTCCACAATGCCACTGGCCATTTCTGTGTTTTGGATTATGTGAGCGAATTTGAAGCCTGCTCTGACCATTGAGGAAACCATCATTCTTTCCTTACCTTCGTCCCCTGACGCTATTGCCAACCCCCCGGCGGCAGCACGTGCGGTGAGAAGGTCCCCTTCGTAATCTTCTGCCAGAGCCAGCCAAAGCTTGAGTGTATCAGGATTTCGAAGACTTGCAAGCACATGTGGGTGATAAACCATGTTGCAGAGGGCCTCGGTGGCTGCTCGTCTGACCAGCAGATGCTCCGAGAATTGCATTGAGAGCAAGCATTGAAGTCCCTGATTACTGAGGATGGCTTCCACACAGTCTTCCTCATGGGAAGCAAGATTCGTAAGAGCTAAGAGGGACTCGAATTGCTGGAGATAAGTTACCATGGGATGGCGGCATAGCCAGAGCAAGCCAGCTATGGGGGCCAGGCGTTGCCTGTCGGAGAGCATTTTGGGGTTGGTTGTGACTAGACACTGAGGAATATGGGGGCAGGGAAACAGGAAGATTAACAAGGTTTAGGTTGGAAGATTTGAATGAAAAGAGACCCTAAAAGAGACCACTTTCAGGTAATTTACCTTAGCCAGGGCATGCAGCGACTTTATCCGTGTGGTTTCCATCGACTTTGCGCCCTTTTTAGCAATGCTTAAGCAAGCATTGTATCCTCCTTCCAGAATAAGACGTCCCCTCACTTCAGGCACCGTTGCGATTTGCACCAATGCCGTCACTGCTTGTTCTTGTGCTAAGGGACTTAACCCCTTGAAGGAGAGAAGCCGACTGAGGGCACGGATGGCGTTGAGGCGGACCAGCTCCTTCACGCGAGATTCAACGTCCTCGGGTGGGTCAGCGGCTTCAATGACGTCCACTTCACTTCCTTCCTGCTGTACGTGCGCACGTCCATGCGTGTGTATGAAGTGTTCGTTAAAATTTTCTTTAAAAAATGCACAAGAAGACAACTATTGATTGTCTACATTCCAGTCTTGTCGTACCACTTGTTGCATCTCCTGGATTTTCCGCAGCTGCTCGAACTCCTCCGGCGCAATACCCTTCTCCCGCAAAGCCTCTTTCCGCAGCTCGTCATTACTCAACGTCAGGGATGCCAAAACAAACGCAACACCATACCAGACTTTGTCATATGCACCGCTGCTACTGCTGATACTGCAGATGCTGTTAATGGTGGTCTTGGTGATGCTGGCGGTGCTGGTGATAGTACTGGTTCTGCTGCCTTCGTCAATATGCTGCTGCACCAAGGCTAGGAGAAGACGAATGCAAGCCTTGCAGCGGTTAGAACCAAAGGTGAGTTCACGTTTCAGGGTAGTGCGTGTGGCAAGACAAGAGAGTATTTCGACGACACTTCCCTCTATCGCACTTGTCCTCAAGCGCGTCCCGTCAAATGAAGGCGAGGGAGAGGAGAGACTTGCAGTTGCCTGCTCGAGCCCACTACTAGCAATGTTTAAAAGGTCTGTTAGCTCGGTCGAGGTGGAAGGGAGGGTCTTGGCAGCGAGACCTAATTTCGTAAAAGCAGCTGCAGCAGCCACGCGGGCTTCGAACGGAGCGCCGCTTGTCTTCATGAGACAGACTAAAGTGTGATCTAAGACATATGGGCGAAGACACGCCCGGCCCGTTTCCGTCGTCGATGCCCTATTGAACACCTCTGCCACCACAATTTGTGGGTCCGCCCCGCCAGAGGCCAGCAGCCTTCGTACAGCAGCATCAGTCTCCTCTTCTGCCAACACCCAACACCCCAAACTTGCGTCTGCATTGAAAAGCGCTAAAACCAATAACATGCGTAGCTCCAGTTTTCTCTCTGCAAGTACTTTGAGCGTGGTGATCGTCATGAGCAACTCCGTGGCAAGGGTCTTGACGCGCTCTTTCCCCTTCTCCTGACCGAGAAGGCAACCAAAAATCCGTCCCAAGAGATGCGTGGCATTGAGGCGCATCGAAAATGTGGACGATTCTCGCGCATCTTCGAAAAGCCTGCTCATGATTATATTGAGATAAAATTATGTCTATCACCCGAAGATTAAAGTAGTCAGACCACCTGCTCTCACCCCGCCCATCCCCCCCCTCCTCTTCGTGCACTCAGCCACGTACGCACGTACTTCACTAAAGGAGCTAGGCATGCCCCAACGAGCAGACTCGCGGATTCTGGGTTCTTCGCAGTCGTGCACTCCGCACTCCACCATAGCAAGGCCTCCAAACCTAATTTTTGAATGGTGCCCTGGTAAATGCGGGAAGAAAAGAAATGGAAATAAGCCCAATTAGATCTATGTAGCGGACTGTTCAACTCGTTCTGCTTCAAAGAAGTGCTGCAAAGAAGTGGAGGAACATCAACACTTTCTCACCTGTCGATGTGATAAGGCCGCGACCCAGCATTGTATTGCGGGCTTCAAAACCTGCACATGACCCTTGCCTTCCTTGACCATGCGAATGAAACTCAAGACGAGTACAGAGGCGATCTCCTCCTCCGCTCTCTCCTCCTTCTCCGTCCTCACCTTACTCCCCTCCCCCAGCATGTTAACAAGGCTTTGCAAAAAGTAGTTTCCCGCCGTGTCTGTATCACAGGACGTGGTAAATGCTTCCTTGACAAAGACACCATGCTGACAGGAGGCGGCCAGCAATCGCAGCGCTAGAACACGCTGCGATAAAGAGAAGCAAGAAGCAAGATGTGGGTGTTGAGAAAAGGATCGGGAGGGCTGCTGGTCCATAAAACGAATGTAAAGAAGCCAATCAACGCACCTCACTTTTAAGGTCCGTATTATGAACGCACGCCTCCACAAATCTAATCCCTCCTCCTTGCTGCCGCAACAAATCCAATGCCGCCGCTCCATCTTCGCTCGTCAGGCCAATTAAGCCTTTCCAGGCATCAGCTCGGCTAATGGTACCTGTACTTTCAAAATTTCCCTTTCGTAGGCGCGCCAATAGCTGCGCCACGGGAGAGGATTGACGCCTTGCTTCCTGCTGTTGCGTCGCCTCTCGTAGTCGATGCGCGGCTCGCACGAGCTCTTGGCTGTTTGGGTCTAGATTAACCTGCATATATTAATAAATACACCATACATCCCAGAGAGATTTGCACATCAGAAAAACAAGGAAAAGGAATGAAATGATAAAGTCACCCATCTTGCCACCTTCCCATTTTATTTAGACATACCGCCAGTCGCAAGTCTTGGAACGCCTTCTCAAAAGTGCCAAGCGCTTCGTAGGCCTTGTAAGTGAAGACGACGCGCGAGTGCAAGAAAAATAAAAAAATAAATCAGCACCTTGTTGAAAACATTAGATTAGCGTGAAAAACGGATTTTTGCAGAAGAGCTACCTGTGCGCGTCTGTATAAGGCCTTGACGTGTTGTCGATCCGACTCGAGAGCCTCCGAGGCGTCCTGTGCATGTGATAGCGGAGGGTAAACATTATATACGTATTTGGTCGAGTAAATGCATGGCCTTCCTCCAACTTACAAGAATACATGCCTCCCAACGTTTTGTCTGCAGATAGCACGCTGCCCGATTCGCGAGGAGAGTGCCGCGCAGCTTGCTGATCTCCTTGACATTCTCATGTACTTCCTGGCGTATAAGATTGAGTATAGAGGGAATGCAAGGCGTTACATTCCCTCTTATTGCCAAGACATAGCTTAGCAAACCAAACCACTTCTACCCAACTTCCAGATCACTTGTTTGGCAGCCGTCGCGAGGGAACACTGCCCGCGTTACTGCGCATTCAAAAACCTCCCAGCTCTTTCATGCCACCCCCCTTGTCACCTTTTCGTCAAAAGAGCTAGAACTCCCCGCAGCCACCGACAAGCTGGCTAGGGCCTCATCGTACGCTTTAATGGCCTCGTCGTACTTCTTCTGAGCGTACAAAGCATTGCCGCGTTGCTTGAGGACCTCCATATGCTGGGCGGCGGAGGGATCCTGGGGAGGATGGATACGCTTCTGAATGTAAGTTTGGAGAACAGCTCTTGATGAGGTAGGGACTGGCAGTGTATTCCTTATTCTTGTGTCGCGCCTCTCTGTGGATGTGAGAATAGGAGCGATGTGGCAATGCATGAGAGCACGTAATCTGGTGTCGGCGATGATGACGACGCCGACGCCGCGCTTCAAGTCTCATGGCTTCTGCACGCGATTCTGAAGCCTCACGCACGACGCACACACTCACTCAGGCTTAAAGCATTCAGCAGCTCTTCCTTGTGATAATCAAGAGCATGTCTGGTCCAGCCGATGCCAGGGGCCCTGCCCGAGTCTCCGATACCATTATTGGTGCGCCCGACCGCCACCATGTCGGTCTGACCATCCTCGTCGCCCTTCTCCTGAGCGCCTTTTGCTTTTGCGAATTCTTCATGCTGCCCGTGGCGATGGCGTTACTGCCCGTGCCAGGTACAACATCCAGGAAGTTGCTGCGGCGCTGGGAGGGCTTGGTAGCCAAAACTTGGCTGTCCTTTGGAGGGTGGCTCCTGGAAAATGTGGGTGGGGTCAAGCTCATTCTTACGGGCGACTCGATACTCCCCGGTGATCGTGTGCTGATTCTCAGCAATCATAGGACGAGAATTGATTGGATGTTTCTATGGTGCTGGGCTGCACGTTTCGACCTGCTTTCCTCGTACCGAGTCATTCTCAAGTCGTCTTTACGCACTTTCCCCTGGTGGGGCTGGGGGATGAGTTTATGTTTGTTTCCTTTCATCCACCGAGGAAGCAACAATCGCGACGCGGATTTGACCCGTATTGAACATATTTGTCAGTATTTAAGCGAGCTGGGTGTGCCAAACTCCCTCATTCTCTTCCCAGAAGGAACTGACCTTTCCCAATCTAACCAAAAACGCGATCGTGATTATGCTCTAGCCAAAAACCTACCCATTTACCATAACGTGCTTCACCCACGTTCAGGCGCCTTTATTGCTAGCTTGACGGCCATGCGTCCTCATTTGGATGCTGTTGTGGATCTTACTATCGGCTATGTCGATTACACACCAGGGGAAAGACCTTCCGAGCTCTCTCTTCTCAAGGGCCGGCTACCGCACGAGGTCCACATAAATATGAAACGATGGGACATAAAGACGACTCCCTTACTTCGAGAGAACCCATCGGACGGGGCGGAACAATTTTTGCGCGAATCTTTTGATCGGAAAGAGGCATTGCTGACAGCCTTCTACAGCAACAACAAGGACACTTCAGGTGGTGGGCTCAAGCAAACGTCATCACTGCTCGTATCCTCTTCCTCTTCACCTTTCTCCAATAGCGGTGCACCTTTAGGATTTCCTTCCTTCTCCTCCCCCTCCACCTCCGCCGCCTCTTCTTACAACGAGCCAGTGTATGTACACAATGCTCACTGGACATACGGCAAAGGGCTTTTGGGGACGGGGATTGCCATGGCGTTGGTGCTGGTGTTAGCGTGCTGCTTGCCTGCTGTTGCGTTTTGCGGTTATAGTATCGTTGTCTTTTTGTTGTTCGTGACAGTGAATTCGGTGTGGGAGGGCTTCGATACCTTGGAATTGAATTTGGCTATGTGGTGGGGCGGGCAGGCAGGGCAAACGAAGCAAGAGTGAATAGAAGGAGAAAAAGGATAAGGTAGATAGAGCACGGGATTTGTATGGATGCGCTTGGACAGTAAGGAGATCAGGGATTTCAGTACAGCGAGTACATTATAGCGATTGCCAGGCGGGCGGTCGCAGCGCAGGCAGGGTATGGTCCGTTGTGACATACACATACATATTTGTAGACTAAAGAAATTCAAAACCCGTCACATAGCGAATGTGAGGAAAGATAAGAGTAGTGAGACAGGAAAAAAATGATAAGCGACTCATACTATGCTGCTACTTCACCTTCTTTGTTCTTTTTCACCGCCCCCCGTGGTTGATCGTTAAACTGTTGATCAGAAATCCCTCTGTATGCTTTCTGGTAGGGGTTCCCTCCTCCACTCTCCCGTCTTTCAGTTTTCGTATTCGACAGTCTACCCGATAAAGTTGAAGACGACGAAGAAGAGCAAGAGGCAGCAAAACGCGTATTCCCCGAAGGCCTTCTCCACCACCTTCTCCGAGCTCACCTGCAGCCGCAATGACACTACGTACATCATGAAGAACGTGACAGTGCGAATGTGTACATGAGTGTATGTGTCGTAGGAAAAAAATGCGTAAATAAAAATTGGCAATGATGAATAATGAGAGAGCGCCGATACAGCTTGATCCTTCTCCTTGCTCTTTCCCACCCGCTACCTCACATGATGGTCATGCAAGCGTTGTAGCAAGCGCAGGCAAGAATATGCAGACTAGCGGCAGAATACATGCCCTTGAATCCTTCCCCTCTCTGCCCTCATGCCTCGCTCGCCCTCCCTTCCCAGGCCCTCTCCAACCACCATCTCTTGACTTCCAACAGACGTACCTGTCAAGGCGAACATGCCGACGCAGCTCAAAAAGCCAGAAAGAAAGGAATTAAATGGGAAGGAGCCTACGATGACACAGTAGAGGAACTGGAGAATGCCCGTCACAAGAATGAAGGCCAGGAAAAGGTCCACAATTTTGGTTTGGGTCGTGGCACTCTTCTTGTATTCGGCCATCAAGCTCTTGCCCACGCCCTTGACGTCCACGGCCGTAATTGAAGATATCATGCTTGTGATACTGGTGCTGTTATGGTTCCTGTGGCAGTTACGGTGGTTTGGGGTGTGGTGTGTGAGGCACGCGGAGTGAAGAAAGAAAGGCTTGCGGCGGTGTTGGCGATGAGGCTCGCAACAGCTGTCCTGGCAACACCCAACGCCATAATAACTCGACATTCGACGCACAGGCTCGAGACATCGATGGTCCTCCCGCTCATAGTCCTGCATGTGCCGGTGATCATGGCAAAAACTTTCCCTGAGTTCAAACGGAGCAAGGAATGCATCATTCAACCAAGAACCTCCCCACTCCTCTTCCTACCCACCACACATTACCCTTACCTCTCCACCAATACAGGTGCAAATCGACCACGCCACGACAATGCTGCAGGGAATTGATGGCAACCTCTCTCTTCCGACCGGCAGCCTTGCAATAACTCAGTATTTCCTGGGCATTGAGGGCAGTGCAAACAAGGTATGTAGGATTTGGGAGCGGGAGTATCGCCTCACGCACATAACCCAAACTCTCGTACTCTCTTTCATCCCCACACTTTCAGGTAGGCGTGGGTATAATACGGTACCAACCTAAAATGAAGAGAAGGAATAGACCCGAGTCACCCACCAACGACGAGCAAAATGAGAAAGAGGAGAAGGACGACGAGAGTGAGGAGGAGGAGGAGGAGGAGGAGTACGTGATTCTATCGAACCCCCGCAAAACCTACATCCCACCTCCAGGCCATGGATTTCTTCCACGCGACACAGCCTGGCATCATCAGAAGCACGTAGTAGCCTTGGTTCGACATGCGCTGACCGAGGCTGGCCTTTCCGAAAGTCAAATAACGTGCATCTGTTTCACAAAAGGGCCTGGCATGGGCGGACCGCTTCGATCCTGCGCCGTGGCCGCTCGAACGTTGGCACAATTGTGGGGAAAGCCTTTGGTGCCAGTGAATCATTGCGTGGCTCACGTGGAGATGGGACGAGTGGCTACTAAGGCTGCGGACCCCGTGGTGTTGTATGTGAGCGGGGGGAACACTCAGGTGATTGCTTATTCCATGCGTCGGTATCGGATCTTCGGGGAGACCATCGATATGGCCGTCGGTAATTGCTTGGATCGCTTCGCCCGACTTTTGAGTTTGTCTAATGACCCTTCTCCTGGCTACAACATCGAGCAGCTGGCTAAGCAGGGCAAGGAATACGTGGCCCTCCCCTATGTCGTGAAAGGGATGGATGTCTCTTTTGCGGGCTTGCTCAGTTTTATTGAGAAAGAGGGTTTAGCGCAGCTAAGGACAGGGGCTTTAACAGCAGCCGACCTTTGCTTTTCCTTGCAGGAGACTATATTTGCGATGCTTGTTGAGATCACAGAGCGGGCCATGGCTCACTGCGGGCAACGGCAGGTGTTGATCGTGGGCGGTGTGGGTTGTAACAAACGCTTGCAGGAAATGATGGAGGGAATGGCGAAGGAAAGAGGGGGATCGGTTTGTGCAATGGACCATCGGTATTGTATTGACAATGGGGGAATGATAGCACAGGCAGGGGCTTTTGCTCACCAGTATGGGGCAATGTACACGTTGGCGGACACGGCCTGCACCCAGCGGTTCCGGACGGATGCAGTTGAAGTTTTGTGGCGCCCTTGAAGGAATGGTTGACGACATGCGTGATTAAGTGTACAAATATAGAGAAGATACTTCATGGACAAGGCAAGTATTTGGTTTATTCTTTGACTGTTATTTTTTTCGTGGTACGTGCTTTATGTCTGAGTAGATATCGTGCTCGATGCCCGCGATTCCAAGAGGGTAAACACGCAGCTCTTTCCCATCCTCATCCCTTTGTATAACTCCCTCCATGTACATTTACTCATCCTGCATAAGCAAAAAAGGACAAGGCTTTTCTGCAAAAGTCTTTGATCCTCTCTTGCGATGGTAGTCGCCCGGTTTTCCACCGATAGCCTAGGCCGTCTTGTCGCCCTTCTCGCGGGATGAAATGGTAATGCGAGTGCCTCACTTCTTGCCCAGCCTGTTGCCCGTTGGCAAGAAGAATATTGAAGTCCCTGTTCCCGGTCAATCGGTGGACAATCCGACTGAGCCGTTTGACGGCGATTCCCAAGGCAGCAGCACTGGCATCATCGATGTCTTCCATACGGGCGACGTGGTGCTTTGGAATCAAGAGCGTGTGGAAATCGGCGAGGGGGTGGATGTCTAGGAAGGCCACATTGTGCTCATCCTCGTACACTTTGTGCGCCGGTGCATTGCCCGCGATGATGTTACAGAAGACGCAACTAGGGTCTGTCATACTGTGTGGTGTGGTGTTGGGGGAGTTACAGTGTCGGCTGGCAGGGGTGTATTTGTCTCGAGTCCAAAAGAAAGAGAAAAGCGAGAGACCCTCTATCATGCTGATGCCGATGACGACGCTGTCTCTGCATCTGCTGCCGCTGCTGCGTGCTGCTATAGGAATGCGGCAAATGGTGAGTTTATAATGGCGCGGGCTGAAACTGGCCGAGTTTTTAACTTGCAGGTAATCAGATTCCCAACCTCCCGGCTGCCCATGGCCTTCCGATTTCGAATGTTCTGGGGACTGCCTGCGGAGGCGACCGGCGGAGGCAGAAGTTCTGCCGCAGAACATACTGAAATATGTTTTGGAAGTTAGTTCAAGCCCGTCCTTGTAGTTGTGGCAATGGTCTTTTGTTCTGTTTGATTGTCGAGTTGATGGTTGAGAAAGAAAATGAACGCGCTAGTTCGAGATGACCTGAGCACGAGGCAGACTCAAGCAGGCCTTTATTGGAAGAAGTGCGAGCGCCATCGTCTAGCTCCCAAGCCGCACCCGTCTCATACCTCTTCATTCCACTCCAAACACATGTTTCTCACAGGCACTACAGAGCAAACTCCAGGAAAAACTGCCAACACCAACTCCCTCAGCTATGCCCATCGTGCCGCACAACCCCAATGGGGTGACCAACCTGATCTCGCCCAAGGACATGGCGGAGCTGACCCGCAGCCAGCACGAAGGTACCCAACACCAGCAACAAGCCGCGGCGAACAATACCAACAACAAGATTCCACCGAAGCACCATGACGGCGCGGGTGTGCACAGCATGCACAAACAGCTTCAGTCGCCCCGCAGCAACAAGCAGACGTAAGTGTTCAGTCGCGCCGCAGCAACAAGCAGGCGTACGTGTGTAGCTGGCAGGAGTGGAGGGCTTCTAATCAGCGGGGAAACTTTCACCACGGAATTTCCAACACACGCGAGTGGGAATGAATGGCTAGAGCACAAAGGCTTGTTAAAACCAAGGAAGAAGAAATATCCTTTACGTTATGGTGAAATAACAAACAAACTTTAATAGTAGAAGTAGGAACACTTTTGCGACATGGGGAGTGACACATATGGGAAGGTACTCATCGTCGTCAACCTAGTACGTTGGCAAGATACAGGTCAAAAAGGGGCTTACAACAAAAGAAGAGAGAAGACGAGATGAGAACGCCGATCAATCTTTCACGTATCGTTTTTCTTTTGCTTCTTGCTCTCTCTCGAAATTGAGAAGGATGCTCGTGTCGCTTCCCAATCTCTCTACCTAAATGATACCTGCTTCCACACCCTTTTATTGTGATATGGGTCTCGCCTCCCTCGAATGACAGCTACGACTAACCCAGACAGAACCACACAACTAAACAATCACTCTCACAAAAACGCACACTCACTCCTTCAAATATCAATTCCATTACAACGCGTCTCTCCTCTTCTTCTGTTTCGTTTCACCTTCCAGACGCTTTGTAATTGTTCTTGTAGATGACCGCTGCTGCTGTTGGATTTACTTCTTGCCCAAAGACTTGAGTGCCTGGCTTTGTTCCTGGCGGATAGTTTGCTTCAGTGACTGCAAGCTCACCTCGTCCAGCTTTCCTCCAGGCTTAGGAGCACTCCCTGCCTTCAATGTCGCGACCTGTTTCGGCTTGCTCGCTTCTCCGCCACCGTTCCCAAAGAGTCCACCAAATAACCCAGCTCCACTTCTCGACGGCGGCGAGGAGGAGGAGGACGACGAGGTTTTATCAGCACGCGCAGACGCGACCACCTTGGGTTTGGACGCAGCAGAGGCTTGCGGCTTCTTGGGAGCAGCTGCAGGAGTAGCAGCAGCGGCGGCCAGCTTGACAGGGGGGGCCTTCGAAGACCCACCACCGAAAATACCTCCTAAGGCACCTTGGCCGCTGCTGGCCTTAGGCGCAGACTTAGGGGCAGCAGCTGCTGGCGCAGGCCGAGGTGGTAAGGGTTTGGAGGCCGCTTTGCCAGCTTTGGCCCTGCCGATATTTGAAGAGGATGAGGAAGAGGATAAAGAGGAGGAGGAGGAGCCAAAAAGACCACCAAACAAACCACCGCCGCTCGAATCCTTCTTGGGTGCAACTGCTGGTGTGGGCGCAGGCGTTGTCTTTCTGACAGAGGGAGAGGCAGCCTTGGGGAAGGTCGGTGCAGCAGGACGGGAGGGAGGAGGAGGGGAGCGAAAGACAGGCTTACTTGCTGCTACAGGAGCGGCGGCAGCTGCTTCCTTTTCCTTCGTGGAGCTGGCCTTGCCCGTATTGCCAGGAGATTTGAAGAGCATGGGGTTGACAGATGCTTTTGGTCGAGGGGGAGGGGAAAACAAATTCTTTTTTTGAGGGGGGGGCGTGGTGACCTTTGAGACGACCTTAGCGGCGGCTGGAGGAGAAGGAAGTGTTTTTTTTAGGGAGGCATTCGCTGGCGAAGATTTCTTCATGGCGGCGGCAGAGGAGCTGGTGGTGGTGGTGGAGGAGGAGGAGGAGGGGGAGGAGGAAGTGCTGCTGCTCGCTTTTTTGGGAGCTGTGGAGGAAGAGCCTGAACCGAAGAGACTCGCGAAAGGGTTGGAAGAAGCAAGTGGAGGACTAGGCGTCTTCACTGGGGTGGTTGTGGGGGGACGAGCGGGAGGAGCAATCTTCTTGACCTCGGGGGCGGGCGCAAATAGACTACCGAAAGGCGATCCGGCAGGCTCCTTCTTTTCCGTTGCTTTTGCTGCTGAGGCAGGTGAAACCGGGGCAGCAGCCATCGATTTCGTGACAGTAGGTACGCTGGCACGAAAGTTTAAAGCCGCCGATTTACTGGCCATTGCTGCCTTGGCCGTTGCTGGTGCGCCAGCTGCAGCAGGAGGCACGCTCTCCTTTAATTCCTTTTCTGGAGCAAAAAGGCCACTGAACGAAAAGCTACCAGACGCTTCTTTCTTTATTTCGGGTGCTTTGGCAGCTATGGGAATGGCCGTCGCGGGCGTCTTAGATGCAGAAGGTCCCGCGGTAGGGAATTTCAAGGCGGGCTTGGCTGCTTCCGCTGTTGAGCTAGTAACAGCAGGGGCCGCGGGCTTCCTGGCAACTTCCTTTTCGGGGGAAAAAAGGCCACCGAATGAAAAGCCACCGGACGCTTCTTTCTTCTTTTCGGGCGCTTTGGCCGCTGGTACAGGCGCCTTAGCTGCTGCTGGTCCCGCGTTAGGAAACTTGAGAGCCGGAGTGACTGCCGGGCTGGATGAAACGGAGGAGGAGAGGGGAGACGAGGGTGACTTAGGCTTTGCGGCGCTACTGCTACTGCTACTGCTACTGCTGCTGATGCTGCTTGGATCGATGGGTTTGCCACCAATCTTCAAGGACACAGCCGGCTTGGACGGCGCGGCCGCTGGAACCGATTTCACAACAGAAGACAAGGAAGCGGTGCCGGTAGAGGAGGACTTGGATGCAGGGGAGGAAGGCGCGTCGCCGGTGATAGTAGCAATCAGCGTCGAAGGGGCGCGAGTGATGCTGTCTACAGTATCAGAGACAGCCACCTGGATTCCCTCTACTGTAGTCGTAACCGAGTTGCTGATAGCCGTGGCCGTCCGCCCAGGAATAGCAGCAATCTCCTCAGCCGTCGCCTGTGCCTTGCGCTTGGCCGCCTGAGCAGTACGCCCCGGCAAAGCTTTCACGTCCTCAACCTTCTGATTGATACCTGCTTTAATCGAATTCAGAATTCTACCCGGTGTGCTCTTGATATCATCCACCTTTTTCTGCACCCCACGCTTGATCCCATTCAACGCACCAGAGACTGCACCCGTAATGGCACCGGTCACGCCGTTAACAAAACCTAGGGTCAGGCCTCCGAAGGTCTTGCGTGCTGCTACTCCTGCCAGATTATCAGCTCGAGACACGATGTAAGACACCAGCCCTAGCACCGCCGCGCCTGAGGCCGCCGTCAAGCTGGCTTCATCGCTCGCCGCTTGACTTTCGAGTACTTTTCCAACAATGAACCCCGTGGCTGCCCCGCCCACAGCAGTGGCTATTTCTTCCTTCAGCCGCTCCCCATTAAAGGGCTGGGGGCCCTTAGGTGGCTTGCCGGCCGGTGGGGGAGTGGGAGCAGGCTTAGGGGCCTTTGGCTTTGCAGCGGGAGTGACGGCCTTCTTGAAAGCTGCCATGGGATCGGGCATGGAGGCCTTCGCCACCGCAGGTACTGGCGCTGCTTTAGCCGGAGCCGTTGCCTTCGCTGGAGCTGCTGCTACTACCTTGAGGGCCGGGGCAGCGACACGGGGTCTGTTCGTGGCTCCCTCAGCCGCGGCCACGATTGGCTTCTTCTCTTCGGTGATGCTTTCATTGGGCTTAGCGATACCTGCTACAGATGGCTATATGGAGTTATCAGAGCGACATGACGTATGAGACAGATAGAAAATTGTCTGTCATTCCCTAGCCAGGGACAACGCCCGCTGCAGCCTACTGTCACAGTTTGGAGTCTTAGTAACTCATACCCATTGACTTACCACCGTGACGTTTAAGCCGCCAGTCTTGGAATCCGCCTCAGTGGCATACAGAGTGGTCTTGGACCTTGACCCATGAACTCTAGGGCTGGAAAATAATGGTACTCGAAAGCCCTCCGAGGCAGCAAGTAGCAGCAGGACGAAGATGGCGACCAGATTCCGGCACCGGGTCGGCGACCCTCTTCTGTCCATGGCGGACAAACCTTCGCTATGATGAATAATGAGGTAGAGCTTTGTAAAGGGTGTAGTAAAAGGCTCCATTCTGTTCTGGCTACATCATGTGATTGGAACAAAGGCAACTCGAACGGGGCAAGTAGTCGTCATGATGAAGCGCAAGGATATGGTTGAACCCTCCCCTCCTTACATGGTTCCCTCGATTCGCTGGCAGCCTGATGTGTTTCTGTAGCTCACAGCTGTATCGTAAACATACCTCTTTTTCGTTCATCATTTTTTTGTTTCGGTTCCTATCTAATGCTTTCGCTCTTGTGAGAAGAGCCCATCGCTCCGGCCTATTCCAATCATATGCGAGACACGAACGACCAATAAATGTGACTCGATTAATGTTTGTAATGTGCTTGGTCTATCAGCTGCGACTGGTTTCACAGTGCTTTATTCTGAAATCAAGGTGAAAAGCCGCCGTGCCTTGAAAAATCCGGTCATCTGTCGAATCAGTAGGCTGGACCCAGAGTATTCTCCCTTCTTTCGTTCTCACTACAAGGACGACAACGTGACTCAAACTCCACACAATCATGGCTGGCGGCGAGTAATTGTGGTGATCCTCCTCCAATTGCAGCGGCTTTAAAAAGAACGATAGAAGTCACAAGAAGAAAGATTGAGTTGTCCCGATTTTACCTTGTTCTTCCTTGGCGCCCATCACGGCGATAGTGTTATCGGGTGCCGTTTCTGGTTCATTCGCTTCATTTATTGACACTGCTTGGGCACCCAAAAGGCTGACGACCTCGACATGCTGGCAATGGACCATGGGAGGGCAGGAAGGCGAAAGAGGCGGAAGCAAATCTCCCCTCTCGTCGCCCTTCTTTCCCCGCCACTGCAGTAGCGTCGAGGAACCGCACGTAAGCTTCCAACTCCTGGCAACGATCAGCCGTGCGTCGCAATTGACTCTCGATGCGAGCATTGTGTGTCTGTATATGAGAATGGGAGAAGTGCAGAGGAAATGATGAGTTTAATAACCAGGGGCGAAAGTTCGACCAGACCCGCTGACTCCCCCTTACCTCAAGAGTCTCCCTGTCTTCCAGCAAGTGGGCTTGCGACTGCAGCAGTGTCTGTGTGTGGAATTCAAATGAATGTTTCGATCATACCTATTCACTTCTTGTCTTTGATAGTAATGCCGCAAGAGCCTCTCCCCTCCCGTGGACATACAATCACCTGAATCTTTGCTCGCAAATCATTCCTCTCCTCCAAAATAGGGTACCGGCCACCAGCCACGTCGCGCACCGTTGTCCTTAACCCTGCTAGCAACCCCTCTTTCTCCTCCAATTCTCTCCGCAGCTTTGCCACTATCTTTGCAGTGCCGTCATTGGCCCCATTATCAAGGGCATTCTGCTTCGTGGCCCGTATTACCCAGGAAGGGACATCCACCTGCGCTGCCCTCGCCGAAGATGTGGTGTCGGCGGCCTTCAAGGAAGAGGAAAGCAATTCAACCTGGCGTCGCAAGCTCTCGGTCTTCATTCAAAATTTGGCATTTTCCCGGTGCAGCACGCATTCAGTCTCGATTTGTTGGGGGGACACAAGCCCCTTGATAAGCAGCCCCACTTCCGTGAGAGACATCCAACCCGACCCCGAGGCAGGCAATCCAGCTCCCGCGGTCTCGTGCGTTACCGGTGCCCGCATATTGTCAAGTGTGTTCAGCGCCCTCTGCTCCAATGTCCGGCTCTTGCGGGCCATTTCTTTGAACCCGAGCAGTCGCGCTTTCATAGCCTCGACTGCGAGCAGGGATCCATTACCTTGCATCATCTCGGGATCGTTGATAGTTTGGATGGTTTTGTCGACGGCAGACAGCAGTACCTGGGAAAGCTGCAGGGCCTGGAGCAATGAACGCCGCGAGGTGTGGTAGCACACTTCGATAGTGGTGGCCTCGGACGAGGACTCTCCTGTGCTGCTGATGCCGCACACGCTCCTACCTGAGGTCGGCAACGACTCGACAACCGCTGACAAAATGCCAGCTTGCGAACCGTACTCCGATGGGATTTGCTGCATGTGCTCACCATACATGACCGCGACCTGTGCGTGAGGTATGGGTGTAGAGTTTGAGAATTTGGAGATGATTCTCAACTGATGGGCGGCATTCTTGAATTTTGAGGCGACGCCGCCCCAACCTGCCTCCTGCCCTCCTAGCCATCCACCACGGGGTAAGAGCACATTCATGAAGCTACCATCCTTACCTTCTTTCTCCTCTTGTAAAAACAGGAGGCAGCGTGCTGCGAGCAAAAGCAAGCAAGCCAATGTCAGCCTCATTACCACCGGCGTCATCATCAGAAGGACCTCCTGCTCCGAGCAGACTACTACCACCACCGCGGAGCGACAAGACGGCAATTGAGTGGAAGGAGGAGGGTAATCAATACTACAGGGAAAAGGATTACAGGACAGCCGCGGATTGTTACACACAAGCCCTCGCCCTCGACCCCGATGGTCCCACGACCGCCTATCTCTACCTCTCGAACCGGGCCTCGTGCTTCCTACAATTAGAGAAGTGGGCGGATGCCGCAGCAGATGCACACCGAAGCCTTTCGCTGGTTCCTGCAGATATTGGATTCTCGAAAGGGTATTACCGTTTGGCCAAGGCCTGCCTGGAGATGGGCAAGTACGGCGCGGCAAACGAGGTAAGTGGAAATGTTATGAACAACAGCTTTCTTTCGAACAATATATGCATGCGGTATATCCATCATTTAATGATTGCTTGATCTTGGGGTGATAGAACGCCGGGACGTCTATGCTGTCTGTACACACAAGACATCCTCACCTCAAAAAATCAAGGAGCTGGTAATTAAAAAAAATACGTATATCCGTCTTATCTCCTGCCCCTGATTGCCTCATTTCAGGCAATCATCAAAGGCCTTGCCCAAGAGCCCAGTAACCGTGAACTTCGCCTTCTGGAAGGTAGCCTGAATGACTCCCGTGCACGGGAGCTTGCATCCATCAAAACCGCCAAGGACCCCCGCAAGCGCGTCGCGCCCGCCGACCTCCAAACACTGGGCACGTTAGGAGAAGGAAACTTTTCGCGTATCCTCCACGTAATGCATCGGGAGACCGGCGAGCATTTCGCGCTCAAGGTTTTGGAGAAATCGCAGGTGGAGCGGGTGAAAAAGAGGCATCCAAACGTCGCCAACGAGATAAGCATGGAGCGACGGATTTTGTCTCGTCTGCGTCATCCGAATGTGATTGAGCTCTACCATGCTTTTCAAGATTACACATGCTTGTATTTGCTTTTGGAATACTGCCCGGGGGGGGAAGTATGGCAAAGACTGCAGGCTGATGGAGGGGGGGTGGCGAGCGTTGGGGTTCCGGGAAGCTTTGCCCGGTTTTATGCCCGTGAAGTAATTTGTGGATTGAGTTTTTTGCATGGCAGGGGGATCATCCACAGGGACGTAAAGCCAGAAAATATGGTGTTGACGGCGAAAGGGAGATTGAAGTTGATTGATTTTGGTTCAGCAAAGGATACAGAAGAGACTGATCTGAACGGACCGGAGTTTGTCGGGACCCCTGAGTACATGAGCCCTGAGGCAAGCAGAAGTCGAGAAACGTTGATGGAAGGAGATCTCTGGGCCTTGGGTTGTTGCCTGTATCAGTTTTTGGTGGGGTTATCGCCATTTCGGGCCCCGTCGCCATATCTTGTTTTTCTGCGGTCCCGACGGTGCAACCCGACATATCCAGCAGTAATTCCTCCCTTAGCCCGGGATTTGATTGGTCGGCTCTTGCGAAAGCAGCCTCAGGAACGTTTGGGCTCTTTTCGTCATTCGAACATCGATGCCCAGGGACATGCCGCCATTCTTGATCACCTTTTCTTCTCCTCCCTTTCATCGTCACCATCATCTGCTTCCTTTGTTTCTTCTTCTTTTTCTTCTTCCTCGTCTTCCCCTGCGAAAGAAGCCGTAGCAGGAGTAGGAACAGGAGTAAAAGCAACAAACGGCGGGAAGGAGGGGAGCAGTAGGAGCCTCCCACTTGCCCCATCTCCAGGCTCAGAGACAGACGTAGATATTGTAATGGAAGCAACCCCACGCGAAGCCCGCTTGCGAGAGTTGGCAGCGCAATGCGTGACTCAAGCCATGAGCACCACGCCACCAGCCGACGATTTTACCGAGTGCATGACTACCTTGTCTGGGGAAGAAAGAGCCGTGGTCTTCCATCTGTTAGAACGACAAGGACGGTTGGGAGAGCCACGGATATTGCGATTAGCTCAATTAGGAATATGTTCTTCTCTTCCCAGAGGCAGCTGCAGCAGCAGCGCTGGCCAGAGAGCCAAGGCACGTTTGCTAGGACGTGTGGATTGGAGCGGGAAAGAGTTGTATGGGTTGGGGAAGGCAGATCAAAGTAAATACATGGGGCCCTTTTTCTGTGTATATTTGGGGGGTTTGAGCGGCATCGGCGGTGGGTTAGGGAAGCAGGAGGTAGGTTTGGAGGGGAGGAGGAGGAAGGAGCTAGAGAAGGCTGTGTTGGGGATAAACAGGTTGAGGCCTCGGTTGGTGGTTGTTTCGCCGGCGCTCTGGAAGGAGGAGGAGGACGGAGAGGAGGAAGAGAGAGTGTGGGAAATTCTTGGACGCATAAGTGAGTCGATCCCCGTTGTAGTAACAGGCAGCAGTAGGGGAAGAGAAGCAGGAAGGGTGGAGGGTGGAGGGTGTGGATTTTGGTATGGGGGGATGAGGGGTTTGGTTGTCACAGGGAAGGTGGTGCAGGAGGGAGGAAAGGAGAACAAGAAGAGGGAGGAGGATTGGGTGGTGGAAGAGCTAGAGCAAGCCCGATACAATGATAGTCAGGCTGTGCTTGTCTTCGCGTCGCAGCCTTGGTTCAGTGTTCCCGAAATGGACGGAAGTGAAAGTGGAAAAAAGGAAAAGGACAGTGGCAGACGCAATTGTAACGAAGCGATTAGCTCGCGTTTGCGAAAGTGGGCTTTGGGGAAGCTGCATGGGCGGGAGACGGCATTGCGGGCAGTGCTCGTGCCTGCGTTGGCATTGTTACCCTCATGGGTACTTGATGTTGTTGCTGGACGAGAAGAGGGGACTACCGCAGCCAGCGAGAGCAGTAGCGACGAAGAGGAGTCGGATTCAGACGAGGAGGATATAAGAAAGAGGGAGGAAGAAGAGGAGGTAATGGAAACAGAGAGCACAAGCAAGGTGCAGCAGGTGATGGTGAGAGATGTTTGTATCATTGAGGTGTACAGGGAACGGCTTTCCTATTCATTTTTAACGGCAGAGGAGCTGGCGGCACACCAGGCGGTGCAATTGGCATACGAAGTTCCGGCGGGGGAGGACTAGAGAGGGAGTCTGAGAGGGCAAAGAACGAGGGGGGGATATGTTTTGGTAAAGATTAAAGATTCCGTTTAGATGTGTCATTTAGAGGTAAGGGCTTTAGGAAAAGAGAGAGGGAGAGAGGGAGAGAGAGAGGGTAGGGGTTGGTTAGATAGGTAGGTTGTGTCATTCGAGGAAACTACATAACACGAGAAGAACCTTTCGGTGTAAAAAGAAGAATGAGGCCTGGCATGGGTTCCTGATCGGTCTTGATGTTGATTACTTTTGTGATCGCTCGTGAGCTCTTTGGTTGATGCTGTTGTTGTTGCTGTTATTGCTGCTGCTGCCGCTGCAGCTGCAGTGTTTCCTCTGGATTCTTGTCGCTGCTGATATCTGCCTCCTTTGCCCTCTAGCAAATTCAGATACAATGCATACACACACCACATCTTCCTTCCACATGTGACCGCCATTCCTTCCAAGTGCCGCAGTCCTGCTCCTCCTTCTTATCTTCCTCTTCCTCAGCCCCTCTCTCTACACCCCGCCTTCATCCTACTCCACCGCATCGCAAATCGAACCTCCTCCCCCACCTCCGACCCCCGGTCCCGAAAACAAAGAAATAACACTCTGCAGGCCCATCAACACTGCTGACAACCCCACCACGGCGCCAATCGAGAATATAATGTAAGAATTCCGGTTCGACTTTTTCATCAAATACGTCAGGCCATACTGCCCAGCGGAGGTAAACACAAAGCCAATCAAAAACAACCACACCGCATAATCGTTAATCAACAAATCGAAGATATAGAAACTCGTCGTGGCGGTGAACGACGTAAACAATATCATGCACGCCGACGAGGCTGCAGCCACTCGAGGATCCACACCCATTTCAAGCATCAGAGGGCCCTTCACAATCCCCCCACCCACCCCGAACATGCCTGCGAAAAACCCGGCGAAAAAACACACACATGGATACTTAATGGTTGCCCACTCATTCCATTCAATGTCACCTTTTGCGTATTTATAACCCACTTTCGCCTTCAAATAATACATTTTAATCAAATCCCCCCGCACGTACAGCGACACCCCCACCACCCAGGCAAACACCATACAGGTCAAGAACCAAAAAGCGAAACTCCCGCATTCCACACCCAAGGGAGAAGGAAATGAGCCCCCACCTTTTAAGACGTTGAGGATCAATACCACGACAAAGCAGAAAACCAGCAAGCGGACTTTGACCCAGGGAGTGGCTTTCTCCCCTTCAATGATGGCCTAAGCGAGGGGGGGGGGAAAGGACGGCAGGGAGCAGAGATAAATATTTAAGTACGAGGAAAAAAATGACAAACATGTTACACAGCGCATGAAAAAGACAGTACAGAAGGACAGAGGCCCCCAAAGGGCGAGATGGACATGAGGTTGAGACACAAGGAAAAAGAAAAAGTGATAAAAAGAAGACTTACCTGGAGCTCAGCCTTAGCGCTGTTCTCCTCGGGGCTCTCGTACTCGTCAGGAGAGAGGAGAAGAGTTTTTTCTTCGTCTTCTTCCTCGCCTTTCTCAGCCATGGTGAGATCTTTGAGTTGTTTGGATTCCGGTCGGCTTTGAGGTGTGGTAGCGGGGAGACGAGAGAGTGGGGAAAATGGGGGCATGAGGAAGGTGGAGGTGGATGAAAGCAGCTGCAAATCAGATACCAGAATTACATTGAGCACAGTGTGCCATCTAGAAAATGAAAAATGGAGAGATGGCAGTAGCGCGAGGCGAGCGCATACACAACAGTCCGGATACTTACGCTGCCTTGGCTTTGGCCTCGCTCTCTTTCTGATAAACCTTGAGGCCCTTGTTCAACGTCGTTTGCGCAGTGTAGCTTAACAATATAACCAATGCCACCACAAGCAGCCACTCCGGCAGGATCTTGTTCAAGAAGCTGCCCGCAAGCGCCCCTCCAATCGTAAGAGGCTCCATGATTAAAATCAAATCCCAGTCAACCAGTGGTCGGTCAGCGGACGGATGACGCTTAGAAACATTCATCACCATATTCATAATCGACCCGCCCAGGATCGTGACGTTCGACAAAGGAATGGCATATTTAGGGCTGAAGCCCATTACGAGAATGAAGATGGGAACGAGGATGCCACCACCGCCTAGAAGGAGGGGAGAAGGAAGAGGAGAAAGAGGAGGAAGAAAAGGCGATGATAAGTGAAGCACATGTGATTCACACAAGACACAAGACAAGGTGAAAGAATAGCTCGTGCAAGGTAGGCACTAGCACATAAATGAAACGGAAATCGCGAGCACACAAGTCTTTACCATTCCCTACCCTCACGGTCTCTTCCGCGCCAAATACGATTTGGCGAGTCCTCTGTATCCATACATACCAATGCCGCCACCCGCAGCAATCATGAGCCCTAACGCCGTAAAGAGTAAGCCAATAATATCACGCAACTTCAAGGGCAGGAACGGATGATGACGGTAGCTGTGCTGATGGCCGCTTGCGTCGTCCTCCCAACTTGCACCAGTCGCATCGTCTTGCGAAAGAGTTGACCCACTCAGCTCCTTGCCCAGCCCGTCCCCGCCGGCCTCCGCGTACCATGGTGTCACACTTATCTGCTTGTCCATTCCTGCAAGGCTCTCCACCGAGAGCTCGTCCCGATCGTCATCTTCTGAGAAGAGAAAAGAGAGGGAGGGAGGGAGGAGGGGGGAGGTCGACAATATTAGTTTGGCGGTCTTAAAATGCACGCACAAACGCAACATGGGAGCTCACGACTACACATTTCTCACATCCTCACCTTCGTAGCCCACGCCAGTATTCGCTTGGGCCTGTGGTATTCTGACCTGGGTGACCAACAGCACACCTAGAACGAGGAGCGGCGCCAGACTTTTCCTTGTTCTTCGTCGAGCGCGACATGATGATGGAGCACCGTAGCCTGTCATAGCTGCTGGGTCGCGTGTTTCGTTATCCCGCTCCGCAAGACCGACCGACCTTTGATTAAAGTGTGTGTGCAGATAAATACATTTGTGGGTCGCGCCGCTTGATTGCTTTGCGTGAGAGCGGTGTTGGCAAGGACGGGGTTAGCACAGAAGCATATCGCTTACTTTCATCATTCGAATCATCATCAATCATCATCCATCACCTGTCGCCAAATATGTGCTGGAGAGACCGTAACACCCGTCGAAATATCGCCTGCTACGGCGCAACATTCAATGTATGCACCTCACAACATCGAAAGGCTTTGTAATTGTTTAGCCCCGTAGCGTGACGAAAGGCGGCCCGGACTCCCTCCTACCCTTACTGGCGCACTGATAATGACGGACGTGGCCCATTGTCCAAAAATAGCTCCCTTACAAAGCCATACTTAAACACCAATCAATAGTCCACGCCCATACCCTGTGTAAACACACTCTCTTCCTCGGTAGCTCAAGAAAATCCCCCACTCCCGCCGCTTTCCACACACAGCCGTCTTCCAATACCATGCTGACCGCAGGCAAGTCCATGCCCGGCTCTTCGCCCACCCCCTTGCTTTCAGCCACCGGCGAGGCACCCGTACTCCTGCCTGAATCCGGAAGCAAACATCTCGGGAAAAACGAGCCAGCCATTACACAGCAGCGGGCCCGTCACCACGGGCTCGTCGTGTCCACGCCCTTTGAAAAGCTGGGCAGTGCCCTCTTCTTCGCTTCGACCTCATTTTCCATCATATTTGTGAATAAGGCTTTGCTCGCTTCTACTGCCCATGGATTCTTTGGGTTTCCGTCCTTTTTCGCCGTAGCTGCCTGTCAATTCTTTTCTACGTCATTTGTACTTTACACACTTAATTTAGCGGGCCGCGTCCAGATTACCGATCCGTCTTTAGACGTGTTGAAAGTGATGGGACCCCTGGCTTCGATTGGGTTGATTAATGTTCTTTGTGGCTTGGGAGGGACGCAGAAGGTCAGCTTACCCATGTTTACGGTATTGAGACGTTTTTCGATCCCGATGACGATGGGGTTGGAGTGGTTGTTGTTGGGAGTAATGGCGTCTCGACAGATTCAATTTAGCGTATTTTTAATGGTGGCTGGGGCTGTGCTTGCGGGGATCGCCGACTTGAATTTTAACCTGGTCGGATACTTGTTTATTTTGTTTAACAATGTGTGCACGGCACTTAACGGAGTGGTGATGAAGAGGACGTTGACGGTTTCGCCCAACATCAGCAGGATGGCAGTGCTTTATTACAATAGCTTGTTCGGGTAAGTAATGAAAATTGAGACAGAGGGGAGGAGTACTCATGTCCTTATACCGCCAATTTTCCTCTGTAATGGTGCAAAAAATATATTCAAAGCGCTTACTAATTTCTTCAAGTTCATACCCATCGTCTACGCAAGAGCCCACCGCCGAAACCCCAAAACCCATTTATCTCTATTTCCTTCGTCCCACTCCAATACAATTTAGGGCTGTTTTCATGACCGGTCTCCTTCTCTGTCGCCCCGAGGAAATGCAAGCCGTCCGTAACTTTCCATTTTGGAAAGACCCTGCTTTTGTGTTAACCTTTTTTCTAGCCGCAGCGATGGGCTCTCTGCTTAATTATGCTACCTTTTTGTGTACGCACCACAATAGCGCCTTAACGACGACGGTTGTGGGCTGCCTTAAAAATCTAGGTAGGTTGGAAATGATAGCTGGCCTTATGTGTCCCTTTCTTCCTTTTCTTCTTCTTTTTGTGAAGAATTGGGATAAGACTATAAAAGCCGGCAACTTATCTGCTCTGTCTACCCCATCCTTTCCCTCGCAGCCACCACTTACTTCTCCATGCTCTTTCTGTCCGATTACGTCTTCAGCTTCACCAACTTCCTTGGCGTTACCATTTCAGTCATTGGCAGCCTCCTGTACTCTTACATTGAGCTGGGAAAGTACCGAAATGGGAAGATCACGAAAGACGATGAGAGCAGCAGCAGCAGTAGTGGTGAGGGAATTGAGAAGGTCGTTGGAAAGTCTAGGGGTGCATTGATCAGGCATCGACGCCAGAGGTAGAAGTAGCGGGGATGTACGAGAGAGAATTCTGTACGAGTACATGGTTGATGTGTGTGCGCGAAATGTATTCTGAGGGATTAGCTGAACGAACAAAACAAAAAAGAAGAAAAGAATTGTGTGAATTGAATGCATGACAGGTTGCGCCCCTTAGCCAAAGTGCTTGTTACAGTGTGTGCCATGTGCTTGTGCTTCTTCACTTTATTTCCCCTTAACTATCGTGTATCTGCAATCACGATATCCTCCCTCGCGCAGGTACACACATACTTTGGTTGATCTTAAATGATAAGACCCCGTACTAAGCCAGACAAGCCCTCGAGCTGATGCTACCTCACACCCGAATTTATTTTCTCACCCCCACATCCCCCACTCTCCTCTAGCGCAACTCCACTTTCAACGCCTCCGCCATTTGCTTCCTAACTTCCTCCTGCAACACATCAATCTCATCATTCGTCAAACTCCGCTCCATACTCCGATAATTGACCCGGAAGCACTTGCTCCCCCTCCCTGTCTTAGGATGCACAAACTCATCCACCAACACTACACTCTCCACCAAATCCCCCCCCACCCCCCTAACAATCTCGAAAAAGTCATTATTATTGAATCCCGCCACCGGGTCCACCCAAAACGACACGTCTTTATAACAAGGCGGGTACTTCGAAAACGGCGAGAACTTGCTAATCTTCCCAGCGGAGAACTGATCCGTAAACCTCTTATCCGTGGACCAAAACAAACGAATATCCGGAATCTGGAACAAAACCATCGCCAATCTCTCTAAACCCAGGCCAAAGGCCCATCCAAGCGTTTCCCCCTTCCCCGCCTTCCGCACAATTTCTTGTTGCATCACCCCGCAACCTAACACCTCCAACCACTCGTCATTGTAAAATATCTCCAACTCGAATGACGGGTCCGTGAACGGAAAGTAAGTATCCACCCACCGCCTTTCCACATCTCCGAACAAAGCCATCACCATCCCTTCAAGGGCGTCCTTCAAATCCTTCTCCACCATTTTGACCCCCTCCTCCCTACTCCCACTTTTTTCCAACAATCCCGGGAAGACACGTACTCCCTCCATCTGATGAAAAACGGGATAATGCGTCCGATCGATCTCATCCCGTCGATACACATCACCAGTCACCAAGAACGCTTCATATCCCTTTCCCAACATAGTGCTCTGATGCGCGCTTGTATGCGTCCGCAACACCTGTTGGTCATCTACGTAGTAAGTATCAATAGGCGACCTCGAAACATGATCAGGCGGAATCAACAAATCATCGAAATTATTCACAATCGAGACGACGGGGAAAAAGTTGTCCACAATCTCCACGGCCACGCCTGTGGTGGCCGCCCGCTCGCGGAAGTAGCCTTCGATTCGGTCCTTGATGATTCCCAGCGGATGGCTGGGGTTGCGATGCAGCTCCCGGCCAATCTTCTCCGACAGTGCCACCGGCACGTTGTTCTTGTGGTGGCCCGTATGTACACGAGCGTCCAGCTGCTTGCCTTCAGCCACGGAGGAGGCAGACGCCATCATCATGTGCCGGGTTTGCTGATGTGAAGCAGCACGGCGTGTGGCAGCAGCGGGGTTGGACCCCAGCGGCCGGACAAATGCACGGGTGTATCGTGCCGTCATGCCACCAGCGGCAGCAACTGCGCCAGCTCCAGACATGTAACAGGCAAGAAGTATTGGGGCCATGGCCTTCATTTGCCTGATGACGGGGATGCGTAGGTGGTGAGGTTAGGCGGTAGAGGTGGCGGCGGAGCTCCGATCCAGCTAGCGAGAGACTCGAAAGGCACAACAGGCAAAGGATAAGAGAGGAATCCCAAAAGCTTGGACCCTCTTCTGGCAGCGTCTTGTGGAGAGAAAAGTGACTATGAGTGTTTGTGAGTACGAAAGAGATTGGCAAAAGGGTTACGTGGAGGCATGTGTGAGGTGGAGATCAGCAAATCTGGAGCAATATAACGACGCTGCTGGCGATGTATCTCGGAGGGACTTGAGAAATTGCCCTCTCTTTTGGCAAACTCACACCAGCACGTATACCACACCGCATATAGGTCGCTACCCGCACAGGAAAACCGGGCGACTAATAAAGACGTACCCCAGCCCTACGACAACCTCCTCTCTTGCCCTCTTGCCCCCCGAGCCTCGCGAATCATATCATGACGCGCGACGGTGTTGACCACAATGGGCAAGACCACAAGACGCGCAGGCGGGACATCAAGAATTCCAAGAAGCAGCAGCAGAAGGAGACGAAGCATAAGCAACATAAGCATTCCAAGCAGCAGCGCTTCGATGGATCCTATATGGCCGATCAGGACGGTGTAGCGGCCCCCCGTCCACCGACGCCACCTGCATCACCCGCCGAGGCTACTGCAACTCTTCCCTCTACGACTCCTGCGACATCTATAGAAGTAGCATGTAAGGGATTTACAGCCGAGGCAAAGGCACGCTTTTCTGAACTTACGCCCGGGCAGTGGGCGAAACTCGAGGCTCTGGGTGCCCTGGTCCAAGAATGGAATGGCAAAGTGAACGTCATTTCCCGAAAGGACATTGAGAATGTGCTTCCTCGGCACGTGTTACCGTGCATGGGTATTAGCAAGCTCTTGGCCAAGGCGCCGTCAGGCACGAAGCTGATGGATGTTGGTACTGGAGGGGGCTTCCCTGGTCTTCCGTTGGCTATTTGCTGCCCGCATGTACATTTCTGGTTGGTGGATTCAATAGGAAAGAAGGTAAAGGTTGTGGGAGATATGGCGGCAAGGTTGGGACTGAAGAATGTGACGGCATGGCATACGCGGGTGGAGGAAGTAAGGGAGAAATTCCACTATATTACCGGGCGGTCAGTTACGGCCATGCCTCGGTTCGTTGGATGGGTCCAGGACAAGTTTATAGTGCCCTCTGCAGCAGCAGAGGCAGTAGCAGCAGCAGTAGAAGGGGAAATGACTCCAAGTAGGGGTATTCTGTACATTAAAGGGGGAATCAACGAAGAGAACCAAGAGGAGGACTTAGGGGGTTGGGCACCCACGGCTCGCTACCCGATCAGTGAGTTGATTGGTGGGGGGGTCTATGAAGGGGATAAGAGCGTGTTACACTTTTCAGTACAGGATTTGCAGCGGGGACCACATGGAGGAGGAGCTGCTGGAGGTGGTGGGTTTCGGGCTGCTGCTACCGGTGGTTGTGGGTTTAAGGTAAGGGGAGAAGGAGGTTGGGTGGTTGGTGGGGGAGCAGGAAGGGGAGGGAGTGTGCACCAAAAGAGGAGATGAGCAATAAAGTGAAAAGTGAGTAATACATTGTGTGTACATACATTTAAAAATTACAGCAGGTAGTAGCACTCTTTCTTAGCATTCCATATGCTTTGAGTTTGTCTGTCGTGCTCATGGTAAAAAAAGTCAAGTAAAAAATTCCCTTTCTTCTGACCATCCTCTTTTACTCTCTTCCTTTAAATCTGCTCTGACTCACGTTCGTGAATAACCTCTTCTTCTTCGCGTACACCCCTGAATATATATAATATAAACAAATCCGGACACCATTTAATCTCTGGCTTTAATCTTCCTCTTTGTACATGGTACACGCATCTTCGCACATACTCATGCCGTCTCAGAAGGCAACTCGTAAGAATCAAATCCCCAGGACACAAACCTGGGATGCTGATCATCACTCCACCCAAGCACGATCTCACAATTGGCGCATTACACACGTACCGCTCCCATCCGAGCAATTAAGTGGATTTGAAGGCGTACGCAAAGCCCGCTAGAAATGACCCTGCAATGCTCGCATTCCACCCTAGCTCATTCTGCCACGACTTTGCCAGTTTCTCCGCCTTCAATCGCACCTTCCCCTGCCGCCCCCATGCACTTTCTCCAAACGAATGCACATCATCCTCAATCTTCTCCCAATTCACCGCCACATACCCGAATTCCTCCGCCACCTTCATCGACACCAACATAAACCCACATGCGAAACTCAAAAATTTCCCAAACCTCTTTGCTACATAACCTGCGGCAATCCCTCCTAATCCACTTACACCCATGTTGCTAGCCATATCCTGCGGACGCCTGGACAACATGTCCCGGCTCCCATCCCGGAGGCCCCAGAACTCCCCCAAACCGCCGTCGTTGCCTGTTGCAACGAACGCACTGTTGTCTGGCGGTGGGCCGATGCCTGCTCTGCTGCAGCCACTGCTGCCCCCAGCCAGCCCTCGCCTTCCACCATTAGGTGCATAGGGTGCAGACGTTCTTGACCCTGCTGCCGCGGCACTGCGAAAGGCGGCTGCTGCCGATCGGCCCCGGCTACCCACCCGCCCTGTCATTGTGGCACGTTGTTGTTGCTGGCTGGCAAACGAAGCCAGCAGTCGGGACGGAGAGATAGCATGCGCGACGTGGCGACCGGGTACCGCTAGGAGGAGAAGAATGATGAGGATAGAGGCGGACACTAAGGCAAAAACAGCGCTTGTTCGGGCCCGCTTCTTTGTCCTCGTGGCTTTCGAAGCTGCAATCGACATAGTCGTCACGTGTTGGGCTTGAGAACGTGTGTGTGATCAGGAAGGGGCAAAGCGAGGGTTGCGAAACTGTGCATCGTGAGGAACATGCCGCCAGGGGTATGTCAAGTGTGTTGTGGACGTGAAGGTAATGCCTTGCGCGATGTAACCTAAAGGGTGTGCTTCCTGCCCGTCGTGTTTGATGTGAAGCACGCAACGGCAGCCGTTGCGTGTCAAGCGGCTTGCCAAGTGAGGCAGCCCGGGGTCATGCTCATTGTCATTATTGTGAGAATTCTCAACACAAATCTCGACCACACGCGCCGCACACACTACACAGGCAACGAATGGAGGCATCGCCACCACAACAGGACAATAAAAAGGAATCCCAGGGGCTGCCGCACTTGATGGTTGCCATCGAGGTGGACAGAAAGGTGAGATGGTGTAAGCGCACAACCGACCTCCCCTCCCCTCCCCAAGTTAACAATCCCGACGAACCATACGACGGCAGACGAATGCGGGGACGACGGTGCGCTGCAGCGTAGCATTTGGCACGGCATGCCTTTGTCTGGTAGGTGTGGGGCGGCCACGCTTTAGCAAGCATGGGAGCTTTGGAAGTCATCACTACTTGTCCACACGAGCCTTTTCTAGCTGGAAGGCTTTGCGCCAGCACGCCGACAACCAGAAGTACCGCGTCATAGGAGTCTGTCTTGAACGAGCCGTCGAATCATTGTCCGTACACAAACGGCCATTCAATGGCCCCACCATCTTTGTGACGTCAACTAAAGGCAAGACTCTGACGGAGGAGCAGAGGGCAGCTTGCCACTCACTCGTGCACGTTCCTATCATGGGCGGGCCCGCGGCAAATGCTGTGTTCAGTCCTTCCGGCGGTGGGCTGACCTTAGAGGCAGATGTGGCCTTGTCTGTCGTGTTGCATCACTTTACCGCTTGGAGCCAAAGAGAGGCACACAGGTGGGTTGATGGTGGGGTTGGGGAAAATGGGGTTTCGTGTGTGCGTCTAAGCTCACGTGAGCGGATACGATATGTGCAACCTTTCCGTTCCTCCAACCCTTTTTTTAAAATAATATAATTCGCCTTTGACACAGGTTTCAGGGCCAGAAATACGTGCTCGGTCAGCCAGGGAGGACAGGCGAGGTGGACAAAGAAGAGCAGCAACGACTGCAAGCAGAGAGGCGACAGCAACGGCAGGTAGCGGATATTTTGTCGCAACAGGAAGGGGGGAAAGGGGAGGAGGAAGGGGAGGGGTGGCCGGATTTGTGGGGAGCTGACGACTATAGCTCGAAAGAGGAGGAAAGGAAAGTAACCAATTCGTGTACGTGACCACACATGAAACCAAAACATATCTAAACTGAGAGAGCAAACATAATTTAATTTTAAATGCACTACTTTAAATTCCTCCTCTTTCGTTATCTGTGTTGCTACTGAATACCCCTTCCCCCACTCTCCCTATCTAACTGCTGTCTTTCCTACGAAAGACAGTCCGATAAACCGGATCCCCTCTTCCCAACGTCAATTTCTCTCTCTCGGTCGGCACCATTAAAGGGTTCTCCTCCATCCACTCTCCCGGCGGACAAACATCAGTCACGAGCTCATCCTCCGCGAAGGCCTCTCGCATGCTCTCTGCTACCTCCAGCACGTCTGATTGAATCAATATCTCCCCTCCCTCCGGCTTGAGACTGGCGCACATGGCAGCCACCAAGGCAGGCTGGACCATGCGCCGCTTTTTGTGCTTGGCTTTGAAGTGGGGGTCGGGGAATTGGACGGAGTCTAGAGTCGCAAAGAGGGAAGGGTTGTGGCGGAGCGGTGAGTTTTTAAATCGACACGGATGTAAGACACACACAGGAGGGAGAAATGGAAAAGGCATGATGACTTTTGCTTCAAGCGCGCACGCGAGCAAGCGGGCGAATGACTCGACAGTCTGCCTAAGGCCTACATCACCACTTCCTCCTTCTCCATCTCTCCCTCTCCATCCTCCATCTATACCCACATCGCACAATCTCGCTCTGCTCTTGCACGTCCTTCACCACCCGGTCAATGTCCACATTGGCATTCAAGGCGACAAAATGTACATTATCCTTAACCCCATACTTCTCCATCTTCTTCAACGCCTCTTCTACACATGGCCTTCGAATCTCAAGCCCCAAGAAATTTATCTCCGACTTTTCGCGCGCCATGTCAATACAAAAGCGTCCTCGGGCGGATCCAATGTCTATGTGAAAAGGGAGGTGAGGCTTGGCGAAAGCTGCCTTGACCCAACCTTCAGGTAGATCCACGGGTCTTTGGTAAAGGGAGGACAGTGGGTTGACGTGCTGCCGAATGGCGCGGAGCTTCTTCCTGTGATGGATGTGTGAGATATTTGGGTAAGATTGAATAGGAAACTCGATAAATCAAAAGCTGTGCCAAGAACCCCGGCTACGAAGTTAGACTTTACTTGATGCCGCCACGGGGGGAACCCGTCGTCTCGTCGCCTCCTTTCTCCACCTTGCCAACGGTGGTGGAAGCCTCCTCATCATCGGTGTTAGCGCCAATGTCGGTACCACTTTTATCACAGAAAGCCACGCTACCCCTACTACTACTGCTGCAATAACAGGGCCGTCCAGCAACCCTCAACGCCCCCTCCGCTATTCTTGGAAGGCTAATGCGCTCCTTTCCCACTCCGCCTTCCGCACGCCACACGAGGGCTAGACTTCGCAAATTCATGCCGACGCTAACAAGAAGGAAGAGAGGCCAACGGGAATTCCAAAAGCCTGTCCAGGGCCCAGCTTTACTCACGGGCATGTGATGATGATTGGCGCGGGAAGCTGACACTTCGCTTGCCGATCTGTGGTGATTATACGGAAAATAAAGAAAGATGTGGTGGTGGTTTAGTGGTTGTCTTCGCGATTGTCGTGATGGCTGTATGTCTTAGTCGCGTGCTGTGTGAGTTAGATTGCTCGCAATTGTGGGAGGAAAAGGAAAGGAAACATTTCGCCGCACGCCATCAATAATATTATTATTGGGTTTAAATAGCGAATTCGGCGCTTCCATTTAAGGGCTGCCTATTTAAGAGCAGGGCAGCGCCATAAATACTACCGTTACTATTTAAGGTCTCTTCTTTCCCAGCTGTCAAATAGCAACATTGCCCTTAAATAGAGAAAACGACCATTTTAGTCGCTTCACCTTCCTTCATATGCTTGGTACGCCAGAGATCACAAGAGAGCAACACATATGAACTGATTTGTGGTGATGTGGGAACACACACCTGGGCCGACAGTTAAATAGAGCTCTTAAATAATTATGTAAGAGTGGCTGCTATTTACGGCGCGGAGTTGAACACACCCCCTACTCTTAAATAATTATTTAAGAGCTCTATCGCCCGCAAAAAACTTGAATGCGCTTTAAGCTTTCAAGCGTTTCACCCACTCGCCGCCTACCCCATTTTTACTTCACAAACGACCACACGCACATGGAACTCACAGCGATCTCGATGAGAACGTGGTTGTATCTCTGAGGTCCACGCTCGACATACAATGTGAGTCCACAAATGAGAGCGCACCCACACACAGTCAAAGCTATGCTCATTCCCATTGCATTCCACCACAGACACAGATACAGACATACACACACACACACAGCAGCAGCAGCAGCAGCAACAGCAGCAGTAGCAACAGCATGCCATTGACCCTGAAGATCAATGGTCCGGAGGGCAAGAGCGTCGTGCTTAAGGGCTTGGATGACGGGCTGACCCTGCAGCAACTCAAGGACAAAGTACAGGAAACCTTCGGCGTGCCGGGGGTGGAGCAGAAGCTTAGGGCCAGCTTCCCGCCCAAAGATGTTGTCATGCAAGATGAGACCGCCTTGGTGACGGCCTTGGGGATTCAGTCTGGGAGCGCCATCACTGTTGTGCGGGAGGCGGCAAATGAGTCTGCATCTGTTGCTGCCGCTGCTGTCATCATTACCTCGGCAGTGCGACAGCTGATGGACATGGGCTTTCCTGCTGCCGTGGCTGCCAAGGCGCTGGAAATGGCACACAACGACGTTGGGGGTGCATTGGAGCTTTGCATTGGTGGGGTAGTGACGGAGGAATCCTTGGGGTCTGCGCCTGCCCCGCCTCCTTCTGTGCCGGTATCGACTCATGGGGGGATGAGCACCGCGAATCGGGTGATGATTCGGCGGGTGGTGGATGCGGACAACAGTTGTTTGTTCAATGCCATTGGGTATTGCATGGAGAAGGATCGGAAGTTGGGAACGAAGCTCAGGAGGATTATTGCTGATTGTGTGAGGAACCGCCCGGACGTGTATACTGAGGCAACGCTGGGCAAGACGCCGGAGGAGTACTCGGATTGGATTCAGGTAGGATGCGCGCCAGGGAGGTAGGGAGGGGGAAAGAGGAAAGTGGATAAAGGAAGTAACGGGACTCAATTTTACCTGTCTTTTTCCTGTCACATTTCTGTCAGGACCCAACGCAATGGGGAGGAGAAATCGAGCTCTTTGTCCTCTCTCAGTACTACGGCTGCGAAATTGTGGCGGTGGAGATCAAGAGCGTCCATGCCTATGTGTATGGGGAAGGGAAGAATTACTCAAGGCGGATCTATGTGTTATATGATGGGGTGCATTATGATGCCCTTGCCATGGCTGCGGGCTCGCCCACCGCGCCTGAGTCGCTTGACATGACTCAGTTTCCTGCCGGCGACGAGGGGACGAAGGACGCAGCGTTGGCGGTGGCGGCCCAATTGAAGCAGGAGAGGCAATTTGTTGATATGGCTGGGTTTACGTTGAGATGCTTAACGTGTATGAAGGGACTTTCAGGGCAGGAGGAGGCGAAAGCCCATGCCGCGGCGACACGACATCAAAATTTCGGGGAGTACTAGATGATTGTGCTAGTGATTTAAGCAAAAGCAGAGTTTATTAATAAAAGGCATGAGATAGTACAAATGAGGTGAAGGATGGAAATGTACAGGGGAGGTCGCAAAGGAGCCTCGAAAGTACCGGTAGGGATATGTATGATTGAAGTATCAGCGGGTCAGCGAAGAAAATAAGATGGATTCGATAACGCGCCTTTAAAAATAGAGGTCTCCTTTTTTCCCGGCATTTATGTTTTTCGCTTATTTATGTTTTTCGCCCCTCTTTCTCTATCGTGTGTCAAAAACACAAACCCACGCACCGTGTCTGTTCCTTCCCCCTCCCACTCCCTGGCCTCCATCACCAAACTCCACCCCTTACATGAACCCACTATCCTTGAGACTCCCGCGGGTAATAATGTCCTTACACGCGTTCATCACAACTTCCACATTCTTTGTGTCCGTCGCGCAAGTCACGTGGTTGTAGATAATCTTCTCATTAGGTCGGTCGTTGACAGCCAGGAACAAATTGACGAAGTACTCAACGCCCGAGTCAAAGTCGCCCAGCCCCCCCTTAAAATCCGAGAATTGAGATATGCCCTTGATGTCCTTGACCCAAATCTTCTCCGCGAAGAGGTCCTTTTTATTCAGAAAGAGGAGCATGGATGAGTTGGCGAAGAACTTGTTGTTACATATTTCTTTGAAGAGCTGGATGGCCTCAATCATACGGTTGGTCGAAGCATCCTCGAACAAAACCTGGTCATACTCCGATAAAGCAGCCACAAAAATGATCGCCGTGACATTATCAAAACAGTGGATCCATTTCTTCCGCTCATTCCGTTGCCCGCCGACGTCGTACATCTCAAACATTGTCCCATCGATCATGTACCGCTCCGTGACGATGCCCGAGGTCCGCACACGCGCATACAAAATGTCCTCGTCCGATGCCAGGTAGTCAGGCTGAGAGATTACATCAATTTTGTTGAAGTAGTACCTGACAGATTCAACTATTTGGAACTCTGAGCGGCGGGCCCAGGTCTTCTGAATAGCGGGGTCCTTCCAAAGACCCTTGATGGCGGCGCCCACTTTGAAGTCAATGTCCGTATCGGGGATGGTCTTGACTATTTCGATCGCTTCTTGATCCACAATCTGTAAGAGAGAATGGACATAGGTGACAAATAGACTAACATTTCAGCGTTTGAGCGGCAGCCACAACCCCATTCGCACAAAAGCACGAGGGTGTCCACAAGGGCCCACATTCTGTCGCATCCATTCAGGCACAAAATATTCACGAATATTCACCAGACACGCAAACAGTACTCACCTGGAGCAAACATGCATAATATAGATCTTCGTAGGGTGGGGACAAGGTTTTGTCCCCACCCTTCTAGTCCCTCCCTTTCCTGCTCACCTCGACGTCGTTACCAAATTGCTTGGCTTGGTCAAGCAGGATCCGCATGGCTCCAATGGTATTGGAGTAGATTACCGGGGTCATCATTTTCTTGTCTTCTAACGTAGTTCCTGCGCCATAAAGTAATTTCATTTGTTTAAAGATAGTACTTTTGCCCGACTCACCGGCCCCCAAAAGGAGCAGCTTGATTTTCTCCTGCTCCCTTTTGAAGGCCGCCTCATTGGCCTGGTCTACCTCCTTACTCATCTTGGCGGCCTTGATCTCCTCTGCTAAAATCGTACCACATATATTGCCCATTATTATCTGGGTCCGGTACAGGGTAAATGTTGGGGAAAGACTGTTTTTTGGTTGCCCAGGAAGGGGAAGACCGGCGAAAAGGTGTGAGGGGCAGTGAAAATAAACAGAGCATGCGAGAACAACTAGAGCACCTGTAGACAAGAATCGCAAAGCTTTTAACTATAACAGAATCTCCACAGCATACGTCATGATCATTCGTAGAAATGCAACAGAATAGGACACATGTAAAGGCGACGATGCCCAAAAGCAAGAAAATCGAATCTGTAACGGATTTTCCCGAAATTTACATTCTTTCCTCATGTTACACTAGTAATTTTGGACACCAATGAGAGCCTTCAACATGTGGTTTCTGGCCAAGTACACGCCTCTGTCTTCTTTAGAGGATATATGAGGACTTTGGCGACCCCTAGCCTCTTATTGACCTGATCGCAATATCTGCGTACGGGTTTCCTATTCTCTCATCCCTCCACCACACGAGGCCGTGGCTTTCCCGGACGTCTTGGTCGGGCACGCGCTAGCAATGGATGTTCCAGTTTTGGGGTGGACTCTCCGCTTAAACTTGTACTACTACTGATACTACTACCACTTTCATCACTACTGTCACAACGACGGCTGGTGCCTGCCTCCTCATGGCTTGTCGCCAAGGCTTGCACAAGGTCATCAATTTCCCCTACTTCTATCACAAGGTCGAACGCCTTCGTAGCACTCAAAGCCTTAACCACCACTTGCTTCGCAATAGAATAAGCAAGTTTTTGTTTAATGGGCGCAACCTGCGGGCAGTAGTAAATGAAGACATGCTGTGGTTGCTGGGCCACGATTATAAACCTTGGTTCGTCTGTGGGCAGCGTAGAGGACAAGATCCCTTCATTCCTAAATACATTGTCATTGATTGATGGAAAAGACACCGAAAGAAGGGCGGCAACCACCACTGTTTCCTCAACCAAGGCCAATGCTAACCAGTTTCCCGGCTCGCCCGCCGCTCGGACTTTCGCAAGCGCTGCCCTCGCGTCGGGATGTATTTCGAGAGACGAGCGGCTCATGCCATGAAGCCGCACGCCCGCGTTCTTCTCCGTCCCCCTTTCTGCCAGGGTTAGCTCCTCCAATTTCGTGAGTGGATGAGGTGCAGGCTGCTGTGACTGCTGCTGGGATGACGCCATCATGGTAGCCACTCCACCTGCTGGTGCTTTCCGTCGCTTACCGAGAGCATCCAGCAGGCCGGAGAAAGTCACATCTTCCCGTTCGTGCGCTTCAAAGAGGGAAAGGTTGGCAGCACAGCCCCTCTTCAGGTCCGTAATTGAGGAGGAGTAGAGCATTTTTTCGCGCACGGGACAGGAGAGGCACAGGTATTTGATGAGCACCCGCGTGCCGTCATCGAGTGTAAATATCAGCAAGGAAGAGGATGGGATGGGGGAAGCTCGGAGCACACCCTCCACCACCATCGCATGAAAATCTGCCTCCTCATCTGCCTGCTTCCATAGGGGAGGGGCTGCCAGCTCCAGAGCCTCGCCTTTGATGTTGATGCGGAGAAGGCGGGCAGACTCCGGCTGCTGGAAGGCGTCGAGAAGACTCTCCGAGACGGCCAGGTGCGCCCGTACCATTCGATTTAATGACCTATGCTAGGTGGAGAGGTCAAAGTCTGTTGTAAGCACTGAAGCACAGAGCATCAGACAGACAGAGAGACATTTCTTAAAATATGGGCAACCTAGACGCAGCCCTACGCAGCCTGTCCTAGCTACCTGTGCGGTAGCTTCGCCCGCCAACAACCGCGAGGCTTCCATGCCCTCTTGTGCGCTTATGTCAGTACGTGCGCTCTGGGGGCACACTCCCCTAGCCTCCCCTGGACTGCTGTACATAGTTACTACCAAGCCTGACATACTCAATCTGGGAGACACAGATCGGGGTCACGAATGCCAAGGGCGTTCTCATCAATCGATGGGCGAAGAAGCTCACGCATCACTTCTTTCAGCTGGATATATAATGCCCTGACTTACCCCGAGCAGCCTCCACGTGCGGGGAACTAAGATAAGCATCAGGACAAGGAATTGCTGGGCATGCTCGTAATGAATCTCATTTCGGGGTGACGGCAGATTTCTGCCGGTCCTTCTTAGAAAAGGAAGACGGGCGGACGAATGAACACCCCCCCTCATAGCGTCTTTCCTGCATGAAGGCGGCCATGAATTCTGTGGCATCGTGTTCCACACCAGTCTCCAGATGCAATCTAGATGCACGGTAACACTGCGTATCTACACACTTGAGAAATCTTTTCCCTGTCCTCCCCTCTCCCTGGCCACAGATTTGCAACGACGCGTCCATTCGAAGTCCATGTCGACAGCGCCTCCCTCTGGCCAGCTAGACAATGAAGCAGCAGCCGGGGCGACGGCTCCGCCGACAGGAGAGAATGAGACATCGCCCAGCATAATCATCCCCACCGCCACCACGACAACAAATGGGCACCACAACCCCAGCAACCTCAGCATCAACACCAGCCCCAAAATTGGTGATGACAGACGCTACAGCGGGGGCGATAGCTCCACCTCCTCTCCGTTGCCTCCTCCTCCCGTGCCGCAATCCTCACCCTTGCCGCCCTCGGGCAAGACCACCACCAGCAGTACGGGGGGCGTCGGAAGCAATATTATTAGCATGGTGCCCCCAGCACCCTCCTCGTCCTCGTCCCCCATGGCCTTGCATGGTCCGCCCTTCAAACCTGTGGCAGGCGGCGGAGTTGTCGCGGGCGGCGGCAGAGGCGTGAGTACGGGTCTAGGAGTAGGGTTGCAAAGGGGGCGGATGACAGGACCTTCCAGCGGGGGCATAGGCATTCCGGGGGTGGTTGGTGTGGGTGGGGTGCTCGGTGCCGGTCGAGGAGGAGAGGTGATAGGAGGGAGGGGCGGAGGGCGTTGTGGAGGACGATCAGGAGGACAAGGATCATCAAAACGCAGCCCAGGAGAGCATGGGGGTGAATTTTCATCCCCTCGGCCATTGCACCCTGGGACGATGCAAGGCGCACCTATGCCTAGTTTACCCACGCGGGTGTCCTCTGCGCCACCTGCTGAAAACGTGCAGGGGTATGAGAGTACTCAAGGGTATTATCAGCATGCCATGAATAACAAGCAAGCCTTCCCACAACGTCGCTCTCAGCCCCATCCTCAGCAGGTGCCTCTTTCCATGCATCGTTATCCCCTGCCACCGCCGGGGCAACAGCAGCAGCAGCAGTCGCCGCAGTTGCAGGAGCACCCGCAGCAGCAACACGGCGGCGGGCCTAGCAGCAGCAGCAGCAGCAGCAGTAGTAGTAGTAGCAGCAGCAGCAGCAGCAGCAACAACAACAGCAACAGCAACAGCAGTAGTAGCAGCAGCGCTACCAAGGGACCGCACCCTCCTGCCTCCTCTTCCTCCTCCTCTCCATCCACTTCCTCCCCTACGGGCGTTCCCACCCCTCTCACCGTTGTCGACGGAGAGACCGCCTCCCCAAGACAACACCAGCTCCCTCAAAAAGCCCCTCCACCTCTTACCCCCCAAGAGTTGCAGCAGCAGCAGCAGCAGCAGCTACCACACCTCTCCCCTGGGTTATGCCCTCGTATGGCAGGACCCCCCCCCCCTTACATTCAAGCAGGGCAGCCTATGGCCATGCACCACTACGGCATCGCGCCCTCACAGCAACAGCAACAGCAGCACAAAGGAGGCCCAATCCACTACTCCCACCACCCTCAACATAACTTATCTCCCCAACATAGACCAGTTGGCTGGATACCAGTACAGTCGCAACAGCAGCAGCAGCCGCAAAAACCGCAACAGCAACAGCAATTACCGTCCCGAGGAGGGATGGATGGAGGACCGGCAGGGCACCATGGTCCGTCCCATCATTCCCACCATCATCACTCTCCTCATCTCCACCCTTCTCCGCAGCCTTCCCATCATCCTTCCCAATCTCCTCACCACCTCCACCCTGGGCAACAGCAGCAGCAGCACGCACATGCCCTTCTGGCTCAAAGCAGCGGGGGGCCTCGACGGGGCCCAGGTATGTTTATGAGCCCAAGCAGCAGTAGCAACAGCAATATTAGCAGCAGCAGCAGCAACAACAACAGTAATATAACCAGCTATGGCGACCATATGCCAGGCGGGGGGGGAGGAGGAGGGGCAGGGGTAAACTCTCTAGGGAATGGTCCTCCTCGAAACACCTACTCCCACCACCCGCAACACCCCCACCATGCCCAACTTCCTCCTCCCCCCCTTCCCTCGTCCCAAGGCATGACCCCTCGTGGTTATGCGATCCCTTATGCTGGCTACCCATCTCACGCCAGCAGTCAACAACCAGTGTACTATGCCCCTTCCTCCATGTCTCCCTCCGGCCCTGCCTCAATGCATGGCCACCACCACTCTCCGCAACACCACCCTCAACCACCCCCACCGCTGCCACCGCCGCCGCAGCAACAGCAACAGCATCAATATCACGCACAGCAGCAACTCCAAGCTATACCACACCACGCCGTCTCGCACCAACAAGGAGAACGAGGCCCAGGAGGAGGAGGAGGGGCGAGATTTAATGGCCCTTCTTCCGGCCCTCATTCTCGAGGTGGCTACCAAGCCATGTCAGGAAGCTCACGTCAAGGCAGCGTGCATCCCTCAGGCCAAGGACCAGCAGCAGCCGTCTACTCTCCGACCTTTTCTCCTCACCGAGCCCCTTCCCTCCACAAGCAAGTACCCATTCCTCCCCCCATCCTTCCCCCTCGCCCTCCTGCCGTCCCTGCAAAGCGAGAGAGCAAGGCATTAGTCATCCTTGACAAGGACAACAAAGTCGTGAAGCCTTCTTCGGTAGCCACAACCCCTACAAATACCAGCATTGGCAGTACCCCTCGCACCTCCCCTGCTCCCAGCCCCGTGGCTGGAGCAGCCAGCAAGGCCGGCGTTCCTCCTTCTCTTCCTGGTGACATGCCCTCTTCTGCTGCGGCTACTACAGCTGCGGCTGCTTCGAAGAGCGGTGCTTTAGAAATCAAATCAAAGGCATGTGCTTCTGTCGCTACTGCTGCTCCAGAGAAGGACAAGGCGGACGCAGCGATGGAGGAGAAGAAAGAGAAAGAAGCAACAGCCCCATCAACACCAGTACCAAGCGTTCCTGTACCAAGCGTTCCTGCGTACGAGGCGACCACGACGGTAGCAGCGCCAGCTGCCTTAGCAGTGGTCGAGGTGAAGGAGGAAGTAAAGGAGGCCCCAGTTGCCGCTGTTGTGAATTGGAGCAGCAGCAGCAGCAGCAGCAGCGGTAAATCAGCGAAGGGGGAAGTATCAGTATCCCTACCTGTGGCAGCAGCAGAAGCAGCATCGCCTGTTGTAGCTGAGAAGCAAGAAGAGGATGTGGTGACGGCTGCTCTGAGCGATAAAGTGACGGGCATGTCTATCGCAGCTCAGGAGCCTTCTGCCCCGAAGGCAGGTGTTGAAATCCCTCCAGCTGCCATAACTGCCGCCACTTTTACTCCCGCTGCATCTGCTGCAGGAAAGGTGGTGTATGGAAAGGTGGATTTGGAGCGTCTCAAGCCTAGTATGCTCTCTGAGCCTGCTGAGCTTGTGGGTAAACTTCTAGTAAGCAAGCCCCCAGGCTTGTCGAGTAATGCAGGAGGAGGAATGGGGGGAGGAATGGGAGGTGGAAGGCCCTCGCTCGGGGGCTTGGGAGGGTCCATAAGTAGGAGTGGGTCGTCGGTTAGCACTCTAGAGGAAGGTCCTTGGCAGCGAAAGCCGTTGCTGATGGAGGCAAGAAAGAGTACCGACCAGCTCAGTGCCTCTTCTCGTGGGACAGCTGGTGGTGGTGGCGTTAGTCCAGGTGTGTCGTCGTCGGGATGCAGTGCTACCGCTGGTGGTGGAGGGAGTGCCTGGCGACGGGGGGAGCAGTTGCCAAAGAAGGAGGGCGGTGGTGGAGGAGGAGAATATGGCCGGCAAGGGGTTGGTTCGGACTTTGCGCGGAAGAGAGAGAACATGGGGTTGGCGAGGGCTAAGAATGCATGGAGTCCGCAGAGAGACACGTCGGGATTGGAGCAGTGCGAGGCCCGGGTGCGGGGCCTGTTGAATAAAATGACATGGGACACGTTTGAGAAGTTGTCGACGCAGCTGTGTTCGATCGAGCTGGATTCGAAGGACATGTTGAGCAAAATCATCTCGTTGGTGTTTGACAAGGCGGTGGATGAACCGTCATTTGGAGAGATGTACGCAACGTTGTGCGTGCATGTGAGCAAGAAATCCGGGGAATGGTCCGTGATCCGCACAGGGCAGGATTTGGATAAAGGAGGGAAGTACTTTTGGACGGACGATATCATGGTAGAGAAAGAGATAGTGGGACCTTTTCCTTCGAGGGAGGCGTGTTTGGAGGCGGCGGTAAGCGAGCAGGAACCGACGGCGCAGGCCCGGACGCAGAAGTTGCGGTTGTCGGAGCTGGTAATCACCGGGGATAAATTTGTGAAGGTCTTGGAGAGCATGGAGGGAGCGGCTCCTCAATTCTTTACGGTGTTCAGGTCCTTGGCAGAAGAGGAGGAGGGGCAGGAGAAGGTGAGGGATCGGATCCACGGCGGGTTTGAGGATGAGATGAGCGCAATGGAGGACGGGCATAGGGCGACGACATTCAAGAAACTCCTTTTGAAGAAGTGCCAGGAGGAATTTTATAAGGAAAATATCTATGATGATGTTGTCAAGTCCTCTGCAGGCTCAGGGATATCAAAGCAGGAACTGGCGCAGAATCGCGCAGATGAGGAGGAGGGAAGGATGAAGGCCAAGAGGCGCATGCTGGGGAATATCCGTTTCATTGGTGAGTTATACAAGAAGAAAATGCTCAAGGAGCACATCATGCATGAGTGTATTTTGAAGCTGTTAGGATTCGTCGAGCAACGGGGTGATCGGCCTAGCGACCGCAAGCTTGTTAAGAGCGCCGCGACGTGGGACGAGGAGAGCCTTGAGGCTTTATGCAAGCTCTTGACGACTGTTGGAAAGCAGCTGGATGACGTGAAGGGTGGAGGGAAGGGGGAGCAGAGGGCTAAGGGAAGGCCACCCCCTGAACACCACGAGAAGGATATCGCATTTTATTACAAGCAGTTGAAGGACTTGAGCACTGATAAAAAGTCAGGGTTACCGGCACGGGCGCGCTTCATGATCAAGGACCTGTTGGAGCTCAGAGAGAACGATTGGGTGCCTAGGCGAATCGAAGCCAAGGCGACTAAGACCGACGAATTCAGAAGAGAAATCGAGGCGGTCAAGCCTGTCGCGGGGGGACTTCCTGGAGGAGGTGGAAGAGGGGGAGGCCAAGGTGGTGGAGGTGGAGGAGGAGGTGGTGGAACAAGGAGCTCGGTCCAGACGCCGACTTCGGTGTCAAGGCAAGTGTCGGGGGATAAGGGGGCGGCGCGTGGAGATACGCGAGGCGATGCTCGGGGTGGTGGTGGAGGGGGAGAGAGGAGGTCTGTGCGGGGGGCCGGGCAAGGTGAGCCGGGAGGGTGGGATAGGAGAGGGAACATTCCTCCGGCGGCTGTCGCGGATAGAAAAGGTGGGGGTGATTATCGAGGGGAGAATGCCCGCGCTTCTCGCCTAGACAGGAGAGGAGGACATGCACCGCACTCATCGTCCATGGATGTGGAGGGATCGGAGAGAAGGGACGCACGAGCGTTTTTGGATCACTCTGTGGGCCTTAAGGCTGGTGGGGGGGAGCGAGAAGGGGGCACGTCGAGAAAGGACGTGGAGAGGGTGATACACAGTCTAATTGCTGAATTCTTGGTCATCAAGGACGAGGCGGAGGTGGAGGCATCGATAGAGCAGGTCCCCCAGGAGTTGGGGAGCGAGGTGGCCGCGAATAAGTTGCTCGGGAAGTTGTGTGATTGCAAGGAATCGCAGCGTGGATCACTCATCCAGCTGATGTTGCTCCTCATCGATAAGAATCGGATTTTGAGCAAGGATTTGCGGGCGCAGACGCAATTGGTGTTTGAAACCCTGGAGGATATCGTCGTGGATGTTCCGCATGTCTACGAAAATTTTGCCTATGCTATGGCGGTGCTGTTGAGGACAAATGCGCTGGATTTTAAGTGGTTTCAGGCGGAGGCAAGAAATGCCTTGAGGGAGGAACAACCGTTCACGCGGTTGTTGTCTGCGGTGTTCCGGGCGTATGATGTGGATCGACTGGCGCCGTGGTCATGCGATTTGGTGAGCAGCGCAGGGGAGGTATTGTTTGTTGCTTATCGAAATAAGAATATAAAGGTGTTTATGGATTTCGTGGAGAAGCATCAGATGTGGGCCACGTATGTCGAACCTTTGAGTGCCAAGATCATCGAGCAGGCCCGCCTGGCGCACGGGACGGTGGGCATCTTGAACTGGGTCAGGTCCTTGGATCCGGGCTTGAGGAATAATGTGCCCTTCACCCGCGCTTTGGCTTTTCGGTTGCTAGTGGAAAGCCCGAAGGTGCCCAACACGGTTTTGCCCCTACTGGCGGAGGTGCGGACATTGTTCACCGAGATTGCTGCTCAGGCAGCCCCGAGGCTGCAGGTGGCTTGTTTGCACGGGATCCAGCGCTTTGTGAATGAGTTTGCGGTGTCCATGGACAGAAAGGGGATGCTCGTGAGCCTGTTCGATGAGCTTGTTAGATCCGGGGCTGTGTTACCTGGCGCCCTATCGGCCTGGGAGCAGGACTTGGCGTCCACTCCTGATAGTGCCCTCGCGCATGATATTGTGATTGACGTGATGAAGAAGCAGGGGGCGGACCTGGTGTCGACTTAATGCGACAGCAAGAGCAGCTGCACCAAGGGGTTTTGGGATTGATCAACACACATTGATGGGAAAACGCGCGTTGGCAGTTTTGTGTGTATTTTTGGGTTAGTCAGGGCACGCGCGCACGTGTAGGCATGCTTATATCTCCTTCATTTATACGTATGTATCAGCAGCAGCAGCAGCAGCAGCAGCGGTAGAAGCAGCGGCGGCAAGAGTAGTAGCAGTGTCAGAAAGATGAGAAGTTTTTTTAGGTCGAGTAAGTAAGAAAATAAGTTCGCGAGAGAGTGAGCGCGTGAAGACAGACTCGCGTCGAAGTAGGTGGGGTGATGAGAGTGAGTGAGTGCGCTTCTCCCGCGCCAGAGAGACGAGATGAGATCATTTCACCGGCAACCCCTACGACAAAAACAAAGTGTCAGAATATTCATCGAAGCAGTCGCAGCGCAGTCGCGGTGGCAGGCAACTAGGAGATTTTGAAGCTCTCTTTAGTCGTGGTAGTCAGTTAGAAATCCCCTCTTTCCTCCTGTCGTGCCTGGTGTTGTGTATCCATCTTGGCCTTCTTCGAGTAGCAGAGGGCATTTCCTTCGGGTCACGAAGGTCCACTCTGCACAATCTTTTCTCTATTTCTCGTGTTGTATTTGGCTTGACCAAAGAGTGAGTGCATCGTTGCGGTGGTGGTGTATTGACTCGACTAGGCCGCACACATAGAAAAGAGAGGCGGGAAATAGAGGGCAGAGCGAAGGAGGTCCAAGGAGAAGGATAGAAATTTCTTGACAAGGAAAAGAAGAAAGAGGGAGATTTAAACGCTTATTCATATATTAATGTGGTCGATGTGAGCAGTCGAATTTTCGTCTCTCCCTCACTCTCCTGTCTTCTTGTCTCATCGCCTTGAGAAACAGAAAACACTAAGTATTGAGGCTGATGCTTTTCTCTTACCCTCTCTCTGCTCCGTCCTTCTGCTATGTCTTTCCACAACACTCGCAGAGGCTACGCCTCCTGCTTAACTTTTTTACACTCTCTCAACCTACGCACACACACTCTCTCTTTCTCTTTATCTCTTTCTCCCCCTTTCCTTAGTTCCCTCCATTGATCAGGGCAACAGCAATCTTGATACACATGCCCACCATTCCCAATAACGAAAGCAATCCCACCACCGCTCCTACCTCCCGTCCTTTAGGGCCGTGCGAGGCATAGCCATGGGCATAGAGTGCACGCGCCACAATATACGCGGCCCCCAAACTGGCGAAGATCTTAGGCTCGAAGAACCCGCCGACCAACAGCAGCGCCATCGTGGCCCATACGGATTCCAAAAAGTTTTGATGTCCACGCTGCGCGTTGTTAAAGAGGAACCACTGCTCATAACTCAAGCGATCTGTGTAGCGACCAGAACCCATGTCGGGATAGCCACTGGAGAAGGGCACGGTGGGGAAAGCCTTCTTATGCTCATCCATCAGGTCCTGGTTCTTCTTCTGGAATTCGTTACTGAAGTATTGTTTGCGCAGCCCCATGACAATGCCTCCGAGAAAGAAGCCTTCGAGGACGAGGACACCGGCGACGATTAGAACGTAGCCGTATTCGGAGGCGACTGTCAGGGTGGCCATACTTTTTGATGTGTAATTCTGTGTCTATGAGGGACAGGGGGATGCCGCAACGAGGGAGGGAGAGAGGGGTAGGTATGCGGTATACAAGAAGATGTGAGGAGGGAGCGAGGGATGAGGTTCATTGCAGACGTCAGGGAGGCTTCCATTGCATACGTAAAGGGATTTCGTGGCTGTCATAACCAGCTGCGCCCCCAAACAGGATGTGGATGTCCTGCCATAGATGTGGCATGTTTTCATCAAGTACTTCAGCGTGAGTTTGTAGGATGCAGGGTTCGCTTTTAAGGGAATGCTTGATGCGTTGTTCTGTAAAAGCGAAGCGAAAGTCAAATAGGAGCGGTACAAGCTACCAGCACCGCCCCAGGCACGCTCAAGACAAAAAGATGCTTCAATAAAAAAACATCATGCAGGAAGATGAAGTAGGTGGTGTGAATGTGGGAAGTGAACACCAAAATGGTGGGTCCAACGAGGAAGACGAATAGCAGCGCCGTAGTGAACACTGTTGAAGCAGCGGCGATGCTCGCCGCGATTGCTTTCCACAACACGGTTTTACGTAAGTCTCTGCTGTACGCCTGTGTTGTAAACACGACCTCGCCGCGAATGGCCCGTCTTTGTTCTTCCCTGCTCGGTGCTCTACACCCTGCTTAATTTTCCTTCCCCCCCCCACCTCACATAGGCGTATTCGACGCCCGCCACAACGGCCATGAACGGCAATTATGTCATCGACCTCAGCTGGGAAGACGACGGTATGTACGCTGAAGAGGAGGACGAGGAGGAGCGGTACTTGAGGGAATCCGGATACTTGGACGAACCTTCTATCGCACCTTCTCCCTCCAAGCCCCAAGCAAACGTAGCCTCTGTCTCCGCCTCAGCCTCGGAACCAATAGCCAAGAAAGCGGGCCTGAAACGGGCACTTGAGGACAACAGGGAAGAGGAGGAGAAAGAGAGAGATGTAACCTCCACCGCCTCGTTGGGAGAGGTCAGTGAGGCCGCGGCGGAGAAGATAAAGCCAAGTGGGGAACTGTCGGAGGAGCAGAAGGGCATCCTCCGGTCCGTGATGGAGGTATGTCTTGCAGCTCGTCGCCATGATCGGTCATTGCTTGTGGTGTTTGACCTTTTAAAAGTCAATCATGACGCTGCAGCTTCGTCGGCCTCTTCCATTCACACACCCCACTCTCTCCCTCACTCGCCTACATACCCCGTCTTCACAGGGCAAGAACGTGTATTACAGTGGGCGTGCCGGCTCCGGTAAAAGTCACCTGCTACGCGCCATTATTGAACGAGCGCCAGCAGGAAAGACTTATGTCACGGCCTCCACGGGCATTGCTGCAATCAATGTTGGTGGTACGTGAGTAGTCTACCACCCCTCCTTCCCTCCTTCCCTCATTCCCACCCTACCTTTCAGTTACCACTGTCTTCTCCCAATTTGCTGGTGTTCGGCATTAAGATCCCTTTTTAACCTTTTTTTTAAAAATTGGATTCGGATCGAATTTTCTCTTTTTTCATCCTACCTTCCCTTTTCTTATCCTGCGTTTCCTTACTTATTCCCTCATCTTTTTTGCGCTCTCTCCTTTGAACGAGTCTGATGCAACCTGTTTCTCCCTCCCTCTCCCCTCCTTCCTCCCTCCAGGGACCACCCTCCATTCCTTTGCGGGCATCGGCCTCGGCGACGATCCCGTGGAGGTTCTGAAAGAGCGCGCCAGCAAGAGCAGGGTGGCGGGGGCGAACTGGCAAGCGTGTGAGGTGCTGATAGTGGACGAGGTGAGAGGGAGGGAGGGAGAAAGGGAGGGAGGGAGGGAGATTGGGGTGCAATTATATCTCACAACCACCTCCTGTCCTACACTGTGCTGCATCCCTCCTTCACAGGTGAGTATGCTCCATGGCTCCCTCCTCAGCAAGCTGGACGCCATCGCCAAGCACGTCAAAAACCAACCCTACCTCCCCTTTGGTGGCGTGCAACTGATATTCACCGGCGATTTCTTCCAGCTCCCGCCCGTGAGCCGGGGCCGGCAGGGTGGGGACCACGACTATGCGTTTCTGCACCCCGTGTGGCAAGAGCTTTTTGGTCCGGGGAGGGGTTGTTGTTATGAGCTGTCGAAAGTGTTTAGGCAGGCGGAGGAACCATTGGTGGCGTTGCTGAACGACGTGAGATACGGGAAGGCGTCGGCGGGGAGTCTGAGGCTGTTGAGGGAATTGGGGAGGGAGCTTCAGCCACCGGAGGGGATAGAACCCACGTTGCTTTTTGCCACCAACGAGCGGGTGGATCGCATGAACCAGAAGAAGTTGGAGTCGCTGGCTGGCAAGGAGGAGCACGTCTTCGAGGCCACGGACACGGGGGTAGAGCCCTTCTTGGGGCAATTGCGCAAGAGCTGTCTGGCTGAGCAGAAGGTGAGAAGTCGCGGGCCTTTGCCTCCACAGCACATTGAATTCTTTTTCTCTTCTACCACCCATCTCTTCCTTCCTCTCCTTCCTCCCTCCCTCCCTTCTCCTTCCTCCTCTTCCTTCCTCCCGCAGTTGCGGTTACGGGAAGGGGCACAGGTGATGTTGTTGAAGAACATTAATCCGGGCCAGGGGTTGGTGAACGGCGCCAAAGGCCGTCTGGTGGGCTTCACGCACGATGAAGAGCATCTACCCATCGTCGAGTTTGCGTCGGGGGTGCGACAAAGCGTGGCGCCGGAGGAGTGGGCCGTGGAGACCAGTGAGAGAGGGCGCACAGTGAAGAAGGCAGCCAGGGTGCAGGTGCCCCTAAAGCTGGGGTGGGCCATGACGATCCACAAGAGTCAAGGGATGGGTTTGGAGTGGCTTGAGGTGAAGCTGGATGACGTGTTCGAGGAGGGACAGGCGTACGTGGCCTTGTCGCGAGCGATCAAACTGGCGGGATTGCGGGTGGTGGCGTTTCGGCAGGTTTGTCAAGTGTCCTTCCCCCCTTCCCCCCTCCTTTGCTTGCCCCTCAAGGTTTCTTCCCAAGGTACTTTACTTTCTCCCTTGTCTCGTCTCCTCCACCCTACCTCCCTCTCTACCTCCTCAGGACCGATTCCGCGTCTCCCCCCGCGTCATCTCCTTCTACGACGCCCAGATCAAGGGAAAGTCCCGCCTGGAGACCACCGACGAAAGCAGCTGGCTCCCAACCCTCGCGCCCAACTGGCGGCCAGAACATGCGAAATACAAGGAGAAGGATCCAGCCGCTGCTACTGCTGCTGCTGCTGCTTACCATGGCGGTGGAGGGGGGGAAGGAGGGTGGAGCGGGAAAAGGGATGGACCATACTCGTCGTGGAAGTCGGGGAGTGTGACTCTCTTGAATAAAAGGAATGGGGCAGGAGGAGGAGGTGAATGGATGTCACGGAGGAATTACTTGGGCGTCTCCTCCTTACCTCCTCCTTCCCAGCCCCCTCTTTCCTTTCCTTCTTCATCAGCTTGTACATTCTCAGAGGGAGGAGCAAGAGGAGGCAGAGAAAAAGAAGGAGGAGGACCAGTCGCAGAAGGAGGAGGAATAGCAGCAGCAGCAATCCCACCATACCGGCCCAACGCCACGCCCCATGCCTCGACAGTCCGAGGGCCCTATCGCCCGCAACGGTACCAGCAGGACCAACCACAACAGCAGCAGCAGCAGCAACAGCAGCAACAGCAGCAACAACATCAGCAGCAACAACCACCACCATCAGTTCCACGCCAGGTTTTTGCTTCCGGAAGCGGAGGTGGCCATGGAGGCAGTAGTGGGAGATGGGGGAGCAGCAGCAGCAGCAGCAACAACAACAACAACAGCAGAAGCAGCAACAGCAGCAGCAGCAGCAGCAGCAGCAGCAACAGCAGCAGCAGCAGCAGCAGCAGCAGCAGCAGCAGCAGCAGCAGCAGCAGCAGCAGCAACAACAACAGCAGCAGCAGCGGGGGGGTGAATAGTGGTTGGGATAAGTATGAGAAGAAGAAGGGGGTCCCGGCCTATACTTCGCGGCCGGGGGGACAACAAAGCATTTACGGCTTTTTCGGAAAGAAAATGTAATGAAGAGGAAGAGGAAGAGGGGGAAGAGGATGGGACAGAGGTGGAGAAATGAGGACATGAGGAGGAAAAAGTACCCGCGCGCTCTTTTGTGAATGGGTGATGGCGTTTTCCCAAAAGGGTGGATGAGAATTAAAATGCACGCAAGGTGCTTGAGTTTACGTGCACATTTATGAATGCAACTGCGAGAGAGCAAGCGAAGGCGCCGACTGGGCGTCCACTGCTTAGCAAATCATGACATGGAGAGAGAAATGGAGGCCTCCACAGGGCATCAAACGAGGATGAAGACCTGTGGTTGCACGCTTTACTATGACAGCCCACATCCAATCAGAATCAGTGCGGATTGCTTTGTCTATTTCTTGTTGCTTTATTTGTACGTCTCATCTTCTCACCACCAACATACTTCCCTCCCTCATCCCCTCACTCCCCTCTCTCTAATTATTCCTTCCCTTCCCCAACTCCTCCACATCACCACACTTGTACCTCACAAAACCCACTACCTCCATCCCCTCACATCCCTGTTCCTTACCCACCCGTGCCGCAAGCTCAGACACGATCGGCTTCCCCTCCTCTATCATGTGCTGCTGTTCCAACAGGGAAATCTCCCCCAACACCTTTCTCAGCCTCCCCTCCGTCATTTTTGCCACAACCTTAGCCGGTTTGTTGCTTCCCGCAGCTTGAGCTGCAATCAAGCTACGCTCGTATTCCAAGACTGAGGGAGGGATGGAGGAGGGGGAGAGGTAACGAGGCTTGGCCGCGACAACGTGCATGGCGAGGCGTTTCCCGAAGAGGCCAAGCGCAGGGGCATCTGTTGGGGTTTTCGATGATTGGATCGCCACAAGGCCGGCAGCGGCGCCCATGGCGGGGTTGAGTGCGTTATGCACATAGGAAGCGACGAAACCCTTGGTGTCAGAGGGAAGGACGAGGCGGGCGGCGCGCCGAACGGAAATGTTTTCGCGGATTTTCGCAACGAGGTCTGCGAGTTCTTGGGAGAGGGAGGCGCCGTTTGAGCTGGTGGCTTGCTCGAGGAGGGAAGGAATGTCCATTTCTATCAAAACGCTGTTGCTGAGCTCGCCATGTTGGCCCATGGGGGGGGGCATGTGAAGAATGGCGGTGGCGAGATCTTTGATGAAGGCTTGGAAGTCGGCGTTGCGGGCCACGAAATCAGTCTCGCTGTTCACCTCGACAATCACTCCCGCGGAGCCCTCGACAGCAATACCGACCAGCCCCTCGTTGGCCGCCCGATTGTTCTTCATGACCGTGGCTTGCCCTTTTTTACGAAGCCATTCGAATGCCTTGGCCAGGTCCCCTTCAACGCCCTCGGCTTCCAAGGCTTTTTTGCAGTCCGTGATAGGGGCACCCGAGGCGTCACGAAGCTCTTTGACCAGGGCCAAAGGGGCCGTAGCAAAAGCACGGTTAACCTCCCATGATCCAAGTAGGAAGAAGGATGCCCGGGTCCGGATAGTAGTGGACGCGGCGGCGGATCTCCATAGCATCATGGTTTTTCCCTGTGAGATGTGGTGTACGTGGAGGGGGTTGAGGGTGAGTCGATTTAGGGGCTTGTCGAAGTTGAGGAGCTAAGCGTCGCTCCTCAGCCACGTTTACAGGAGAAATAGCGCTTCAGAATGCATAGGCTGTATACAATTGTTTTTTTCCACAAAAAAAAATGTGGGTTGGGGGTTGTGCGGAGTGGGGTGAGGAGGTCGAATCTCGGTTGAGAAGGGTCTTGCTTTTTGATTGACAAAAGGTGACCCGAAAATGCAAGCCCAGGATCCTGAACGTGCCGGAAGAGCTTTTTTGGTTATCCTCCCTCATACACTCATGTCGTAGGCTTCAGGAATAGCATCAGCATCTCGACATGGAGCTGCTGGAGGAGGAGGATGCCGAGGTGATGATGGGGACGTTCCTCGTCTTGGCTTCGGCACAAACTCGTGCTCTTGAGACACAGTTCAAAGCAACACCTCCACAAGTCCACCACAAAGAGGGCATTGGTAACAAAAATGCGACTACTCAATTTTCCCCTTTCAGCCACCTTCTGCAGGTGCGCCCAGACCTGCCTCACATCTTCGTCTCATCCAAGCAAGTTCCGCAAGGAAAATGCTGCCGCGCACGCCCTTGGCCTTGCTTCTGCTGGTAGCCCTTGTCGTCCTACTTCAGCCGCTCCCTGGCCAAGCGGCCAGCCCCAAAATTTCGCATCCCCACAATGGCGTACTGGAGGTAAAAAGACGAGAGGAAAAGAGATGCATTCTCCGCGTCGAGGTGTAGTGATGGCCGACGGCCTAAACACGAGGATGATCATGCCATGTAATCATGTACCTTTCTTGACACTACAAATAGAAATACGAGCTTAAGGTTCCCAAGATCAGCCTTGACAGCGACGCCTTGTCCAAGCTCGAAAAGGGTCAGCCGGTAAAGAAGCAGATTCAGTCAGCGGGCAAATCTGGGGGAAGGGGCATTGTCATCCAGGATGTGCATGCCCCACCCGCCATGGTGATGGACCGCATTTTGGATTTTGGCAATTACAACAAAATGGTTCCAAATGTTGCGCAGTGCGGTAACTATGCTACGCGGAAATTGAGGAATGTGAGTGTGGAGGATGGGGGGTAGATGGCAGGGTAGTGAGAAAGGAAAGGCAAAAAAGGCAGCGGCATGACCAGGGTGGAGCCCGCGAAGTGTCATCATCAATTCATTTTGTGTGGCTGCGATTAAGCATTAATTTTGCCCGCCCACTCCGGTCCATGACGAGTCTTGACAAAGAGCGACGGAGGCAAGACTTGGGGGGCATTTGGCGCCAACGAGCCTACTGGTGGTTGCATGTTTTGGGAAGTCTAGCAATGAACAATTGTTGCGTCCTCAATAACTCCTGATGTGATAGTTCATATTTCACTATGCTTTTCCAATCACAGCGAAACAGCCCCTCATTCCCTTCCTCCCTTCATCCATTCCAAATGAACACGATTATGTCCTCCCGATTCATCCACACAGGGTGACTTGGAGCTGAAAACACGCTATGTCCTCTCTATCCTTGGCTTTAAACTCGAATACTTCGTTCGACACATCTACCGCCCCTCCATCCACTCGCTCGTTTGGACGCTCGACTACGACCGCGCCTCTGATCTCGATGACACGGCTGGGTACTGGTCCGTGGTGCCTTTGAAGAAAAAGGGCGGGAAAGACGAAGGGGAGTGGTCGCGGGTTTTTTATTCGATCGACCTTCGGATTCCGGCGTGGATTCCTCAGTTTGTGGTGAACATTCTTAATACGCAAGCCCTGACCTCGGCAACTGCGTGGGTCAAGACACAAAGTGAGAAGAAATTTCAGGCTTCACTTTCTAGGAAGACTGTAGCACCTGCTGCTGCTCCTGTTGTCATGATGGGGACTGCGGACGGTGGAAATTCAAGGAGGGGCGAGGAGAAGAAGAAGACGAGGAAGTTTGGAGGGGGGGATTTGTGGGAGGGTTTCATTGATGAGTTTTCGGATATTATTGACACGGAGATGTACGCGCAAAAAGTAAGGGCGAGGGAGGAGAAGCGGAAGGATGAGGAAGCAGGTAAAGAGAAGAAGGTAAAAAGGAGAAAGAAGGGGAAGGAAGGAGTGAAGGTAGAGATGTCCGGGCCAGGACACGACGACGCGCGCAATGTTTTGGTGTTTTTGTGGGTGTCGATTTTGACGTATGGGCTGATTCAGCTGTGGTCTAAGGATGACAAGAGCAACACAAAGCAGCAGCCGCAACAGCACCAGCAGAACAGTCGAGTGGCGACGGCTTGAATTTAAGTGGAGAGGCGCTGAGGGAGGGCGGGAAGGGGAAGGAAGGAGCGGCAATTGAGCATTTCTGGTATTTGCATGAATGTTAAGGAAAATGGCACGGCTGATTCAATAAAAAAGAATGTACAGAACAATCCGTGTTTTGAAACAATCAAGAAATAATTATTTACCAGCAGCCAACGCTTTTGTCAAAGTGTCTGTATTATTTATTAGAGAAAGCGGAGGGCGGGGGAGGTCGACGAACATGGTTGCCTCAACGAGAGACTTCATTCCCCGGCTTTCAACGCGAAGTCACACCTTTAGGCTGAGAGACTCAGCTTCTTGGCGCACCTCAATATACTCCCTCATACAAGCACAGGAAAGAGCTGAAGGTCTCCCGCAATCCGTCGACGTCTCTACTATCCTACTTTCCCCTCCCCTACCCCCCATCACGTCATAACTCGAATATCCGCCCCCTAGACGCCCCTGGAAAATGCCCTTGCTGACGTCGGCGGCCACCGCCACCACCAGAGCAATAGTACGACGCGCAGGAAGACGGAGATGTGGTTGTCAACGATCCAACTTGTCCAGCGTGCGCGTGGCCGATATCCCCGCACCCGAGTCACCAACATCAGCAGCAGCAGCAGAGCCTCAATCCATCCCCCCCAAATCCAAGCCCTTCTCCACCGCGTCATCCACACGCCTCCAAGAGCTCCGCGCAAGAATACGAAATGAGGGATCTTCGCTTCAAATGTTTTTCCAGCCGTCACCGCCTCTACAACCACCAACACCTCTCCACCTCTCGTCGCAGCCGGCCGTCCTGCTTGACGAGGACGAAGACGAAGGTCCCGCGTCCACCCTCGGCCCGCTCGCCTCCGTTGAACGAGCCCCATTGACCGATTCTTTTGGAAGACAGCATACCTACCTCCGCATCTCCCTCACCGAGCGCTGCAATCTCCGCTGCACGTACTGCATGCCTGAGGAAGGCGTCCAACTCCAAGCCCAAGACCGCCTCCTGAGCACCGACGAAGTCCTGCGAATTGCCGAGATATTCGTGCGTATGGGAGTAACCAAGATCAGACTTACAGGAGGCGAGCCATTAGTTCGCAAGGATATCGTTTCCCTTACCCGATCTCTGAAAGCTTTAGGCCTGAGGGAGCTAGCTGTCACCACCAATGGCGTGGCCCCGGCAAGCAAATATGCGGATCTCGTCGCGGCGGGCATGACGCATTTCAACATAAGCCTCGATACCTTACAACCAGCTCGATTTGCATCGATCAGCCGAAGATCAGCCAAGTACCTAGAGGCCGTCCAAGTCAATCTGGCACAGCTCTTGGGTCCTTTGGGTGTGGGAGGGAGGGTCAAGTTGAATAATGTTGTGATGCGCGGGGTGAACGACGACGAGCTTGCAGATTTTGTTGCCTTGACGGCCGAGCAAAAATTGGACGTGCGATTCATTGAATGGATGCCATTTGATAGCAATGGGTGGAATAAAACGACCTTCGTGCCATACACGGAAATGACCACGAGGCTGAAAGAGGCTTTTCCGTCTGTTGCTCGGGCAGTGGACGCGCCGCATGACACGACGAAGTGGTGGCGGGTCCCGGGATACAAGGGAAGGGTGGGATTTATAACGTCGATGAGTCAGCACTTCTGCGGCTCGTGTAATCGGCTGCGAATCACGGCGGATGGCAAGCTGAAGGTGTGTTTGTTTGGCGCGGAGGACTTGAGTTTGAGGGATGCGTTGAGAGAGGGGCGGACGGAGGAAGAGATGTTAAGAATGGTGGGACGGGCGGTGGGATTAAAGAAATTTTCATTGGGAGGACAGGAAGACATGTTTGCCTTGGCCAAGTCAAAGAATCGGCCGATGATATTGATCGGCGGGTAGGAGAAGGGGGAAGGGAGGGAAGGAGACAAGGGAAGGGAGGAGATGGTGAAGTGAAAGAAAGGGCACTGAAGATTGGAGGCGTGCACCAAGTGATAAGGGCAAGAAGCAGAAATTAATAGGCTTTAAGAAATCGAGCCAAAATAAAATATGCGTGGAACCGAAATGAAAAATGAAGAAAGACAGGCGTGTTTTCCTGGTTTTTGTCGTTGTTTGCATTTTTTTTTGCCTTTTTTCTGATAACATTGTTTGACATCAGTACCCGGCCTCTCTATCTGTCTCTATCTCTTTCTTTATTTTGCCTCCATGGCACAACAGGCTGCTGCTGCGGCTGCTGCTGCTGCAGTTGTTTTCAATCTGCTAAAAGTACGGTTTTCCCCACCACATAACACGAGCGACGGGAGGGAAAGAAATGGTGGCAACATAAGGAAGAAAATGACCATCACACACATACACTCGGGATGCTAGAACTACACATTCCCTTTCTCTACCCGCCTTGCGAACCTCGGATGAAAAAGGCACACAAAAATCACACGGACAACACATAGACATCACACTCAATTACATCTCATACCATGAACCAAAAGAAGAGTGCCCAATACTCTCTGAAGACGTTTCAGACAGATTCGTTTCTCCAACCTGCTACTCGTGCACTATCAAGATGAAAAACGACCAATAAACCCCCCGTACATCATTTTCTGCCTTCTTCGTTCCATCGAATTCGAAATCAACCGTGTGCCAACACTAGCGCTCTCTCGCTTGTCTGTCTTCCATTTAACGGCTGCTTGTGGGCTGGTACATGGGGTTGTTGATTAGCCGTCTCTCTTTTTTATCCCTTCTTTGGGTTTGCAATGCCTCTCTCCTTCTTTTTCTTATCGTCGACACACGTCTAACACAGTCAAGTACTCATCATTCTCTCCCCCGTGTCTTGCTCATCGAGCAGGGGTATAACACGCAAACTCCTCCTCGCTTCTTGTTCCTGTCGGTAACTCTCGTTTCCATCATTCTCCTCTCATTCATAATTCGCACTATCACGCTCAAACGCTGGCTTTCCATCTCGACACCATAAATTGACTTCCAAGGGTTTTCTTGAAAAAGAGGAAATCCAAAAACAAACAACACAAAATGTACGAAAAAAGTATGTGAACATCTCATTCTCTACTAATCCTCCTCTTACTCGCCTTGCCATTGATATTTACTCACGACAATGTGATCACTCGTTGCGCGCCGTTTGCTTTTTCTCTACTGTATCATTTCCACCTTCGCCTTCGTCGTCTTTCCCCGAACCCATAGACCAGTAAGTCCCTTTCTTTGGTCAGGTTGGCTGTTGCTGCTCCGCAGACAAGAGAAGTGGATGGAGCAAGCACGCACTGTGTCACTGCTACATCACCAGGCCCCTCTTGCCGCAATCTATTTCGATTTTCGAACCCGCCATCACCATCGTACGTATCGCTCTCATATAAATTACCACATAGCGTTTTTCGTCACACCTTGCCAAATTGTAAGGAAAAAAGGGAGCGGTCTTTCTCATTGCTCCAATCGATCTCTGTTGATCCAATCGTTATGAGATTAACGTCCCACAAGTCATTCCTCTTTTGTCATGTCCCGCTCCCCTCTCTCATGGTCCTGGTGCTGCTTAAGCCAACACCAACGTATCTCCGGGCAACTCCAGCCAGAACGGGGCAATCGGCACCTTAACCACTGCATTCTCCTCTTTCACCAGTACATTAAAATGACCCTCGATCCGCCCCAAATACTTCTTATCCTCCGGCACACACGTAATCCCAAACTCGCTCATGTACATATAGACTGATCCTGGACCCACCGTCGGCTGACTCTCCAACTGCTGCGACGCAGGCCCGTACTCAGGAGGCGAGCCGTCAGCCTTAAAGATCTTGAGTTCGCGAGAAAGAAGCTGCACGTCCCCCGGGTTGGTGTTGGTAATGCGGATGTTGCACTGAAACTGGTACAGGTTGTCCTGGGGCTTGCTTGCCCCTGGTTGGAAAAAACAAAACACCTCGACGCGGATGCCGTAGGCGGTGATGTCAGAATGACGCTTCCTAACAGTTTCCATTGGTAAATCCCCGCTTTTTCCCTTCCCTGCCCACCCCTCACGGTTTACCAGCCCCCCCGAGCTCTTGCCCGTGCTGGGTGCAGGTCGGCGACGGTTGCCAACAGCGCTTCCAAAAGCACCCAAGCCAGGTCGATTGCTACGGCGAGGCTGCGGTGCAAAGGCAGGGGGCTGGACAGGAGCCATCATGGCTGCAGCCGCGGGAGAGGCCCCGCCCAAGCCGAAGGCGTCGAAGAAAGGGTTGCGGGAGGCAGGGGGGGGCACCTTCGTGTTCAACATGCCACCGCCGTTCTCCCCACCATTAATCTGCTTCTCCAAAAAGTTCTTCATGGTGGTGATCTCATTAACCAATTCCTTAGCCTCCTCGTACCGTCCCAACTCCATCGCCCCCGCTAACTGCGACTCGAGCGTGCCCAGTTGCTCTCGCATCTCTGCGAAGGTCAGCTCTTCGCTCCCATGTGAACCCCCGAAATCCCCAAAGCTCATCGGTGCTGTTGCCCGAAGTGCTGTCATGCGCTCTCCAAACGTCAGCGCCCGCCAAAACGGTGTAGAGGCACTACTCCTGGTGGCGGCAAGCTGTTGTTCTGCTACTACAGGGTTGCGGCCAAAGAGGCGCAGACTGCTGTGAATCCGGGACCAAATGGCAGGGCTGACAAAGGCTTGGGTCGAAGAGAGGCCCAAAAAAACGAGAAGGAGCGCCAATTGGCTGGTGATTGACGTGCGGGACATAGTTTCCGTGGTTTTGGCTTCTTTGCTTCTTGCAAGGCTTGCTTTTCCTGCTACCTAGGTGGTAGCTGTGTCTGCTTTTTGGAAGGATGCAAGGAGCTGATAGCTTACACGCCGCGCTGACAAGGAGCACGAGTGGCTATTGCCTGTGTATGGTGGAGGGGGTGGGGAAAGGAGGATGACATGAGGACTTCTGTTAGTGGCGCATGGCTACGGGGGGGAGGCCAGCAATTCGAGAAGGCTACTGAGAGCCAGCCATCTTGAATAAGCTCGATTGGCCTTAGCGTGATGAATAGGTCAGATCGCCGCACTCTCAGACCATGAACACGCGCACTGATTTGCATGCATATTTGAGAGGTAAGGGGTGAGCCAACGGCAAGCATCGTGTGCAATGGATGGCATTGTGTGTACGAAGAGCTCGCCTTTGCATTGATTGATCTTGCCAAAAGAGCTCGTTCGCTCTGTAAAGGGTTGGCTGAATGTTGACGTAGATTTCTGCTACCCATTGAACAAGCTGAATGCAAGGTTAATGTAGAGGTGGTCAGCACGAGAGTACAGCATGCACATGACCAAGCAAAACGCTGTCACGATGTGCAAACGTGGTCTCTCACAATCGAAGGAGAAAGCAGCCACGTTGTCCCCAATTTCTCCCAAGACTGGAAGCAGCTTAGGCGTGACAACAGCCAGCAGCTTCTCCCTCAACCGATGGCCCATACCAACATCGACTTGATTTGGAGAGGTATGAAGAGGCAAGCCTAAGCGGATTCGGTGGGTGCATGAATGCTCGAATATCCAAAAATCAAGGGAGATCTTACTTGAAGTCCTGACAGCCACACGTTTGAATCCTCGAATCTCGATGGTGCTCGACCTCCCACTCATTCCAACCCCAACGTCCAAATTCTCTTCATGGCTACTTGTTCTTGCTTCTTTTGGGGGGGGATCCATACGTTACCGATGTTCATGACCTACAAATTACAATTCGCATTCACGATGAACTACACACCTAAAATCTAACTGGTCAATCCCCCGCCTTCTTCCATCCACGTCGTTTCAATCCCTCATATACCCGGGCGTCCCATTTCTCCACACCAATACCTCTTACGCCGACTCTTGCGCAATTTTGTATTGGCCCAAACTACCACCACCCTTATTACCTAGATGATGCACGACACCTCGCCGCTTGACCGGTCTCCTTTCCCCCCCACCCTCCTCTTCCTCTCCCCCCGAGCCCACCCCAAACCCCCCCCCACCCGGGGTGTAAATTGTCAAGACATCCCCTGCATGCACCTGCACCGTGTTCTTGCCCCCCAAATTTACCAGCCTGCTCCCTCTTCCTCCTCCTTCTCCGTTTATTCCACTCTTGGCAAAAGTCAACAAATTCAAGCCCCGTGCCCCTGCCTCTCCCCCCTCCAGCCCGTACGGTCGAAAGGCCCGCCGCTCCGACAAGATACTCACAACTAACGGCCGTCGAAACTCCAACTCACGTATCACCCCGTCCCCACCACAATGCTTCCCCCTTCCCCCCGAGCCATTCCGTAATACAAAAGCACGCAATAGTACCGGAAACCGCCTCTCCAAAATTTCTGGATCCGTAATCCGTGTGTTCGTCATATGAGTATGCACGCCACTCTCCCCATGCCACGTTGGCCCTGCCCCTGCCCCTCCCGCGATTGTCTCATAGTAGCCCATAGAAGCATATCCGAAAGTCAGGTTATTCATGCATCCTTGCGAAGCAGCCACGGCGCCAAACGCTCGAAAAATCACGTCAGTTATCCTCTGGGAAGTCAATACGTTGCCTCCAACCACCGCGGCGGTCGGGCTTGGGTTCAACAGACTTGAAGGCGGGATACGTATCTCAACCGGCACCAAACAACCTTGATTCAAAGGAATATCCACGTCGGGCAGGAGGCAACGCAAGCAATAAATGACCGCAGAAGCCGTCACAGCAGGAGGGGCATTCAAATTCCCATACAGCTCAGGCCCCGTGCCCGCAAAATCAAATACCGCCGAGCCCTGCGTCCGATCAATTGTAATCGCTAAGCAGATCGGCGTGCCATCATCCATAAAATCTTCCGCTTTGACTGTTCCAATCAGCGGCAACTGCTGACGGGTGGAAAAGGCGGTGAGCATCACGCGGACGGCCCGCTCGGCGTTGGTTTGGATGTGCTGCATGTACGCTTGGACCACCTCAATCCCATATTCTGCTACCAGAGAATGCATCAAACTTGCCCCTTGTGTATTAGCTGCCACTTGTGCGTGTAGATCACTCAAATTGTCTTGTAAATTACGTGTGCCACTACTACCCGGCACTTGGGCCGGAGCCTGAAGCAACTCGGTGATTCCCTTTTCTTGGAACACTCCACCTTCCACCAACTTAAAAGCCACAATCGCCGCCCCCTCTTCCTCCAATCGCTTCGACAGTGACGGCATCGACCCAGGGGCAATGCCACCCACATCAGCATGATGTCCACGGCTTGCCACAAAAAATACAATTCTCCCTTCATCAAACACCGGCGTAATCACCGTAATGTCAGGCAAATGCGAGCCTCCCGCCAATTGTGGATGGTTCGATACCAACACATCTCCCTCCTTCAAGCCTTTCTCTCCCCAATGTTTCAATTGATACTTCACAGCCTCCTGCATCGCGCCCAAATGGACGGGTAAATGTGGTGCATTGGCAACCAGACCCCCTGACTCATCAAAAATCGCGCAGCTAAAATCAAGCCGCTCTTTGATATTCACACTTATCGAGGTCCTCTGCAATGTCCGTCCCATTTGCTCCGCAATACCCATAAAGCGATGCGCAAAGATTGACAGATAAATCGGGTCCAATTCAGTGGTAATCCTCTTTGTCTCCGCCTCCCCCACCACTATCTCAAAATCACCCTCGAGTGTCACATGAGCAGCACAACCCGGGTCAACAACGACAGTCGAAATGTTCTGCATAATGATCGCAGGGCCCGGTATGACAAACCCTGCCTTAAGCTCCTCAGCTCTGTACAAGGGCGTTTGCACCCGCCCAAGCCCTTCAAAATACACAGCTTCGTAATCCGTAGCGATAGGCTGCTCACCTGCTGCTGCTGCAGCTATTTTTTGGCGGGCCCCTGACTGACTGTGCCCCGTGGCGCGGATACGGACATCATCCACCATTATATCCCGTCCAGTTAGCTTAAACCCAAACTCCCGCTGGTAGTTGGCCTCGAAAGCAGCGCCGTAATCACCATCGTCACCACCACTGCTGCCACATGCCGCCGTCGTCATCAACGCACAGTCCGTTCCCGCAAACCGAAGATTCAAATATCGTTCCACCTGCACAGCCTCTGGTTCAAAGCCCTGCGCCTGTAACTCTTCCCTCGCTGCTTCCTCTAGGGCATCCAAGCGAGCTTCCAATACAGATCTCGATTGAGGACAATACAACCCTGCCGCCGGCTCCTGCTTCTCCACAACGATATCTGCCAAATGAATGCCATATGCCGACAACACGCCGGAGAAACGGCTCACAACAATCCTCCGCATGCCCAGCGCTTTGGCCATCGCACAACAATGCTGTGGACCAGCCCCCCCAAAACAAGCGAGGGCATGCGTAGTAATATCGAACCCTCGCATCGTCGTCAAATTCCGAATCGGCCGACACATCGCCTCGTTCGCCACCCGTACAAACCCATACGCCACTTCATCCACTGTCTTCCTCTTGTACTGCAGCTCTGCGCCACCAGTGGCAGAAGCAGCAGCTTCCGCAGCACTGAATGCATTCACTTCCTCAGTCAAAGCCTCAAAAGCTATCCGCACCGCCACGGCATCCAAAGGCTCGTCTTCCCGTGGACCAAAAATATGAGGAAAATACTTAGGAATCACACGTCCCAGCAATAAATTCGCATCTGTCACGGCTAAAACCCCACCTTTCCGGTAGCAAACAGGCCCTGGATGCGCCCCGGCGCTCTCGGGACCGACCACAAATAGGCCATTGCGGAAATTCAACCGGCTCCCTCCCCCGGCCGCCACGGTACTTATATCCAACTGAGGGGACTGGATGGTAATCCCCGCTGTCGTCGTCTCAAACACGTGCTGAAACGAGCCGTCATACCTCGACACATCCGTTGAAGTCCCGCCCATGTCAAACCCAATCGAAGGCTGTCCTCCCCTCCCTCCCTCCCCCTCTCCATCCTTCTGAAAAACCGTTGCTGCATACCCCACCACCCCTCCTGCTGGCCCTGACAAAATAGCCCGATGGCCCGAAAACGCATTCATGGGCGCCAAACCTCCATCACTCTGCATAAATGCCACCTTGACGTTCCCTTCTAAGCCCCTGTCAAACCCTGACTTGAACGACTGCAAGTACGCATCGATGACCGGGGTAAGATAGGCATCAATACAAGTAGTTAATCCTCTCGGTACCATCTTTACCATCGGCATCACCTGCGATGAGAGCGAGACTTGCCTGAAACCAATCTCCTTGGCCAGCCTCCCCAACAGCACCTCATGAGCAGTAAAAGTGTAGGCATGCAACAAAACAACAGCCACGCTGGTGAAACCTGCATCATACAGTGCCTGCAGCTGTTTCCGGGCCATCGCTTCATCCACGGCCTTTTCAATGCGTATCCGCTCCCCTGTCACGCCCAGCAAATCGTCGGGATGGGACGGCTGACTCTCGGGCACTAGCACAACACGCTCCTCGATCTCAACGACGGTTTCGTAAAGGACTTCGGGTTTACGCACTTTGAGGTCAAATATGTTGGGCCGGGACTGATTGCCAATATGGAGCAGATCGCGAAATCCACTTGTGATAGCCAAAGCGAAGCGTTCTCCTTTCCGTTCGAGGAGGGCGTTGGTGGCGACGGTGGTGCCCATCTTGATCGAGGCGATACGCGAAGTGTCGAGAGGTTGGTCGCGTGGATGCGGCACGCCTGTTTCTTTCTCCAGAATACGACGGATACCCTGGGATTCAAAGAGAAAGTATGTATTATGAGGTCTCTGGCTTATTAAGATAAGACTGTCTGCCTTCCCCTCCTTCGGTCCGTCGTCCCTTTTCTTTCCTCACCTCTCGCGGCGCATCTGGGTAGTTGGCAGGGTCTTCACTCAACAACTTCAAAACACGGTGGCCCTTTCCTTCTGTACGGGTTTGTGATTGTGTATGAGAGGTCGGGGGCGGAAGGGGAGGTTGCACTACCCGGGAAAGACTTACCAGGCAGGACGCAAAAGACGTCGGTGAACGTGCCCCCACGGTCGATGGCGAAGCTGAAGGCAGGAGCCATGATGCTATAGCGGGAGTGGTGCTGTTTGGTTGCCAATCGTTGCGGCGGACTTAGTTCATGGTGGCGAGGGAATAGCGCAAGGGGACAAGCAAGGTCGCGGAGGACAGGCCCGCTGGCCCATGTGCGTGTTTTTTTAAAGAAACTTGGGCCTAAAAAAAGTAACGCAAAAGCAAAAGCGCAAAAGCAGTAACACTTTTAGATGTATGAGTGTAACAGTTGGTTGTCAGGGACAGTCGTCCGCCGCTTTTGTTCTTATTGAGTCCCATGACTTCGTCTATCCTGATGTGACTGCCAGCGCAGCTCGCTCCTGTAAGACTTGGTGTTTCCCCTCCCTCCTCACGCCAATACATCTTTGACATTCGATCCTAAGCAGGGGACACTCGCATCATTTGCTATTCTCTTCGGGGTCCTATTCCCTTTAATCTCCACCCACTGCATCTCTATCCCTTTGTCTCTACACATATTCCCCTACTCCTTGCGAGTGTAGCAACTAATTGGGCTGCTCAGGAAGTTGCCTCTCATTCACGTCTTTGCTCTCTATCTACCATATTTTCTTCATCTGTCTCAAACCTCAACGTCTTCTTATCCCCCCCCTCGCTTTACTCCGCTCTCTCTTCCGCTTTCCCGATGTAGCCGACTTGTCCTACCCTTCTTCCTCCATCTCCGCTCCTCACCTCCGCCCCCTCCGGGGGTGGGCGGCCTTCTCATTTCGCAAAAGGATAAGAATGGTCAGTAATTATAACGCTTTTGCTCTGGGACTTCTCCGTCTTCTTGTCCACACAGATTCGCAATACCCCATCCATGTACTGCGCTCGAATCGAATCAGTATCAGCGCTCTTGGGCAGACGAATGGAGCGTTTACTCTTGCCCACCCGTCGTTCTTTCACATGATAGTTAAGTTGGTCCTCGCTGGACTCCTCCCGACGCTCTGTTTGAATGGTCAGCACGTCGTCGTCCACGCTGATATCGATGTCGTCTTTCTTGTTCCCGGGGAGGTCGACCTCGATGCGGTACTCACGGTCGGTCTCACTGTGTCGTGAGCAAAAGGTTGGGAGAGAAGGAGGGAGGAGGAGGATGAGAGGGAGTGGGAGAAGAAAGAAGTCCTTATAAAGCGCTGCCACGAATACATGTACATAAAACACTTCACTCTCCTTTAATCCTCCGATTTTCTTTCCACAATTTTCTCCCTCAATCCTCGTACCTGATGTCCATCAACATGTGCGAGTGGTGGTGCGGATGGTGGGGATTAAGCATCAGATGACGGGCCATGTCAGCATTCATCCCACCTTGGTCGAACGCGAGCATATGGCCAGGATGCCCAAACATTTATGTAATGTTTTCTGTTTGGTGGGTAGAGATGGTGATACGGTGGAAAGGGTAAGCAAATCCACGGATGATAGCCAAGTACATCAGTGATGCATTTAATGGTGCAAGAGAGGCTCTTGATGTGCCTTTCCGCAATAGGGCCAGGTGCTTGCAGGATAATGCGATTCGCCAGCTGGGAAGCGGACCTCAAATGTTCTGTCCAATTTGTTTCGTCCCATGTGATAGCCACGGCACGGCAAATCTCTCCCCTGCAATACTCGAAAGGGACACTGGTGGGCCACTGCGATGTTGTGGCCAAGCTATGCACTCTGCCTTTGCTGTGGTGCGCCTCTTGCGCAAGAGAGAGAAGCACATAGGCTGCAAAGCAGATGGAGATGTGGGAAGTGCGATGAGGAAGGATGGCTATTTCGTGCAGCACGCACGAAGCCTGCAACAGGCCGGCGCCAAGCATCAATGGGGGTTACAGGATTTCGATTTACTGGTGTGTGTATGGGATTCAGTAAATTTTGTGCCGATGCTTGCGGCGTCTAGAAGTTCCCGAAAAGTAGAGTAAGTTCCCTCACCTTCCATATGGGCATCTGTATGTTCTGTTACCTCACACGAAGTCACTTTTATGCTGGGTGGGGGGGGGGGGGCAGCATTTTAGCTACAATTGAATCTGGAAATTGACTCAAGCAATCATTGACCGCTTTTTGTAAACCTTGTTCAGTAATGACACTCTCCGGACAAGGTTTACCTTGAGGTATACCATCCATCACACGACGCATGCCGACGGGAGAAAAACTCGGCACATCTCGGATATCAATGGACCCCAGCTATTTTTTTTCTTTTGCCACTTACTTGCCATGTCACCCTTTCACCACGATCTTACAGCCCAAGAGCAGCAGAAGAGTCTGCAGTCGCACCGGGAACATGAGCGACGACGAGGGCACGAAGAAAGGGTACGTTTGTTCTTGCACAGCCTCCCAACCCATCCAAGTATACCCTGCCTTCTCGCAATGCATCCACCTCCTCTATGCCCTGTCGTTGTGGGCTCTTGTTCGCCTCGCCTTTAGCATACCCTGTTTGAGAGTCTGGCGCGGCGCAGCAAGAATTATAGGCTGTGAGCAGAGTTTGGCCTGTGCTCACACCAACCCGCACTTGGTACTCCCTGCCTCGGCCTCTTAACTCGGCCGCCGTGTACCACGTTTTCCCAAAAATTCAGAGCCACTATAATGACAAGGCTTTGCGTTCCTCAGAGATCAGGATAAATCACTTGAGCACAAGCATGCTTTCGACAAAATGTCGCCCAGTCGTCGTTTCAAAGCACAACCTCTTCCTATCAGCAACGCCCTTGACTCATTTCATTCACACAATCGCCCTTCTTGGAATGCAATCATGTCTTTGCATGAATAAATGACGACCTATTCAAGGCCAATATCATTGGCACGCGAACTCTGTGAATCCCACTCCACTTACCTTTCTTCCCCTATCCACTCCCCAAAACAAAGCAGAGCCATGACCCACGAAGACATAGTCCTGATAACGTTTCCCCTCCTAACTCTCCCTTCCCGCGCTCACCATCTCTCACATAAGCCACCATCCATCCCTCATCCCTCCACCTAACCAACAGCGCCAAATCCTACGAAGACCGGTTAAAAGCTGTCAGTATCATCTCCAAGCCTCTGGCCGGTAAGAAATTGACCAAGAAACTTTACAAGCTCGTAAAAAAAGCCTCGTCCGCCAAGAACGTTAAACGCGGCGTCAAGGAAGTGGTAAAAGGACTCAAGAAGGGCGAGAAAGGCATCTGTCTCATCGCGGGGGACATCTACCCGGTCGACGTCATAAGCCACCTGGCAGTCTTGTGTGAGGAGAAAGACACCCCCTATATTTACGTACCGTCCAAGCATGACCTGGGCAGTGCAGCGGCAGTGAAGCGACCAACAAGTTGTGTGTTGGTGAGCAATAAAGATGCAGGAAAGGAGGAGAAAGAAACGTATGCCAAGATGGTGCTCGAGATTAAGGAGGCGTCGACTGCGTGAGCACAGGGAGGGAGGGTGGGAAGGAGAGGAACAAGACGTGTGTATACATGAGTATTTAAAAGAATCAGAAGACGACCAAAAACTTGAGCGGCAGACGCTGACATCATCTTGACCCACTTGTAAGACTCACGTACAACGCATAGGGAAGGGGGAAAAGGGGGGGATCGGAAGTGGTTAACGGCCGGTTGAGTGGAGGGAGATGGGAGGGAGGGAGGGAGGGAGAAGGAAAGGATTGAGGGAGAAGATCATCCTGTCTGCTCAAGTCGTCGTTCTGCTGTTTAAAATTTATTTTCATTAACATACCCTTACGCTGCACACCAAAGACATTTTCCCACTCCGTGTCTTTGTATATGTTTGAATACCGTCAAATTACTCACCCATTCTGTGTCTGTTTACTCGCTTGCGTGCGTTCCCCTCTATGTCCAGGCACTGTCTACCCATGATCGGGGAGCTTTCATATCTTTACAATAAGTAGACCTGCTTCCCCTCGATTCAGCACTTTTCCTTCTTGGAATAGGGAAAGGATGTGTGTTTGTTCTCAAAACGTCCTCGTCGGACAAGGGAGTCTTTCGCTTCGCCTGACCAATGCTCTCGTTGTATTCTATTTACTCTCTCTCAAACTAAGATGAATACATCTCGTCCTTAAAAAGGGAGGGTAGAGGGGCTTCCCTCTACGACAAAAGCAGGCAGTTGGACACCTCTTACAGACAAGTCTCTCAGCGTTCTTTATTCCAACATGTTTTTTCCTCCCTCTCGTCTCCTCATATTCACGTGACCAAATGCAAATACCGAGAATGGAAGGACAGGCTAATTTTTTGCTCCGTCTCCTTTCTAATCACCGGTACTTACTCTACCAGAAACAAGGCCGACATTGCCAAAAAACCCACCGTCAAGGACGCCAATTTCGCAAGATGCGTGGCGCTGGTGTCCCGGAACGCCGACGGGATGATCTCAATCGCCGCCACGTGAATGAATGTCCCTGCCGCGATGGCAGCCATGAGACCCAAAGCCTCTGCTGACTTACAGTAGGAGGAAATCAACGCTCCTAAACCCACCCCTAAAGGGGTAGCTACTGAGAAGAGCAGGGCCGTGCCCAGGAATTCCGTCTGGCTCGCTTCGGCGAGGAGCATGGTGGTGCCGAGGGTAAGGCCTGGAGAGATAGGGGGGTAGGCGGCAACAAGAGAGGGGAAAGGGAGCGGAAGGATGAGAAGGAGTCTTCGGGGAGGGTCAGGCCCGCTTAGCAAAGAGAGAAAGACGAGGAGAGAAGAGAAGAGGAGAGAAGAGAAGAGGAGAAAAAGAAAGGGGTATATGTGGGGGGTGGCGAACAATCCTTTCTACACACTCACCTGCTAATCCTTTGTGTGCCAGAATCGCGATGAAGACCCCTACTTGCGTCGCATCATTTTGCGTCGTGGCCGTGGCAAGCCCAAGTCCCTCGATGACAGAATGAAAGCCCAAGGCAGCAAGCAGGCATAAGGCACCTGCGAAAGTGTGCAGGTCCTTGTGCCCATGTAGAGAAAGGCCAAGCATATCACCATCTCCGTGGGTATGACTATGATTGTGTCCTTGCTCATGGCTGTGCCCGTGGCCGTGGCCGTAAGAATGAGTTTGAGAGTGCATTTGCGCTGCAGAGGAGGACGAGGGATGGCCCGCTTTGGTACTGCTTGCGGCTCTTGTACACACTTCCTGATCCTGATGGTCGCCACGCGCGGTTAAAGACCCTTCGAGGTCAACCTGATGGGAATGGGTCAGCTGCATGTGTGCCAGCAGACCTGTGTGTCCTTGTACTGCTGCTCCTCCTCCTCCGGCTCCCGCCTGATTGCCAGTGTCTTCCAACAGTCTGGTTGCGGGGCCTGCTCGCATTTGTGGCGAAGATGGTGTCTCTTTCATTTGTTTGCTGCAACTACTACTGTGGCTGCAGCAGTTAGGTCCTGACAAGCCCCCTGTTGCCGTTGATGGCGGCAACACAGCACCATATAGTGGTAATAATGGTGATGAGTCTTGCTGCTGCTTCTCTCGCTGCTGCTGTTCTGTCTGCTTGGGGCGAGTCCACGTGGTTCTATTGGGTGACTGGCCTGCCTGCCATTCCCATTGAGAAGGGAAGCACTCCGTTCCCTTGTCCACCTGAATATGATCAAGATGATGGTGTTCCCCCGGTTTGACCGGCGGGGAAACCAACGTCTCGATATAGAAAACGCAAATAAACGACAAGGCACAGACAAATTCACTGACGGGGTAGCCGTTCATTTTCGTTTGCAGGCCCGCGAGGGAGGAGACGGCGTCGTGGAGTAAATGAACGAACCCGGCCGAGAGCATGACACCCGCCGCAAGGCTGTTGCAAAGTGTGAGGACCACTTTGTTATAGGAGGCCATACATAAGGGGGCAAGCACTCCCCCCAGTCCTACTAGCCAGATGGCTAGGGTGTACACAAATAATGTCCAGGGCATGATTCGATCTAGCGGTGAGTGTGTTAGGCGGGGAGAGAGAGGAGAGGGGTGAGACATGAGCGTCCATGTGTTCGGCGGAACGTGGGAACTAGAAATCAAAGAGCATCCCTTGGTGCTAAACTTTGCTTGTAGGTCACATATAGAGCTCAAATTCATGTGGTACACATGATGGGGCCAAAATAATCCAGAAGCGCAAGTACGTCGTAGTCTGGAAGCGCAAGTACGTGCCACGATCCTTCAGGGGAGCAGCCCTTCCTTGACCAGCCACCTCAAAATTTACCCATAAGCATCATAAAATGCCATTCCCAAATTTTAATCACCTGCATCCTGTTTAAGCTAACCATCGACGGTCAACCCTTAGGGCAGCAGCTTTGACGCACCTTGTACTTGAGTTAGAAGAGGTTCTGGGGCAGCGAGCCCGGCTCAGACAGTTTTCCGACGTGTGCCGCGGCAGGAGGATGCAGTTTCCAACGTGTACCGCGTCCAATCGGGCCACACCCACGGGTCCTGTGCAGAGACTGTGTAATAGATGAAGAGGTGAGAGCAAGAACAGACCGGCGGGGAAGAATCGCAAGCGTGTAGTAGGCAAGTGGTGGTGTGCATCCTCTTCCGCAGAGAGCACCGCCGTCGGATAACTGCTATAGCTGCAATATCTCCAAGAGACACTGTTTCTAGGGGGGGCTCCACGATAAAGGACAATTGGAGTGTTTTTTCCCGCCTTCCTCCATCCATTTCGCTGTGGCACGAGACGCTGACGATTTAAGATTCAGTGTCTCGATTTTCAGGATCACTATGAGAACAAAATTTCATAGGGGGAGGAGTAAATTGTGGGAAACTACAGGAAAAAGAATTGACATGTTCGGAACAAGACACTCAACACAACGCATCATACTTCCCTCAAGATCCCTCCGCAGGTAGCTACGCGGGCTCCCACCCTTTGGTTTAAGTGAGCAGTACCAGCCAGCACGCTCTTTCTACAAATACTCCCTCCCATCTCTCCCCTCCTTCCGTAGAACAACACACCAGACATGAGCAACGGGGACGGAAAGAAGCAGGTTTTAACGGATCCCCACCGTGGGTTTGGGACCATTGCCATCCACGCCGGGCAGGAGCCGGATCCTGGGACGGGTGCAGTGGTCCCCGCTATTTCGCTCGCTACAACGTTTGCTCAAGCAAGCCCAGGGACCAAGTACGGAACGGACCTGCCCAATAGCTTTGGGAAAGGCTTCGAGTACAGCAGGACGGGAAACCCTACCCGAGGCGCATTTGAGCGGGCTATGGCCGCGGTGGAGCATGGTAAACACGCCTTGGCATTCGCCTCGGGTTTGGCTGCGACTTCAGCCGTCGTTCATCTGCTCGAGACGGGGCAGCATGTAGTAATTGTGGACGACGTCTATGGAGGGACACAAGTAAGATGATTCGTATTCATTCATGTGGGTCACATATTATCTCTAACGTCAATCTGTTTTCAAACTGCAAGCTCATCTAACCCATGCACCCACATACCCCGACTCTTGCAAAAGCGTTACTTCCGTAAGATTGCCAAGCCCACCTATAACATCGACTTCAGCTTTGTGGATTTCAACGATACCACCGCCCTGGAAGCAGCTTTTCGACCAAATCAGACCAAACTAATTTGGCTCGAGACTCCTACCAATCCCACCCTCAAACTGTCCGATATTGCCGCCACTGCAGCCATCGCCAAGAAGCACGGCGCCCTCTTCGTGGTGGACAACACCTTTCTCTCACCCTACTTCCAGAACCCCCTCGACCTCGGCGCGGACATGGTCGTGCACAGCGTCACTAAGTACATTGGCGGCCACTCCGATGTTGTTGGTGGAGTCATTATCACCAACTCACCCGACTTGAACGAAAAACTGCGGTTTATACAAAACTCAGTCGGGGCCGTGCCCTCCCCCTTCGATTGCTTCATGGCCCTCCGCGGCCTCAAGACACTCCACGTCCGCCTCGAAGCTGCGGCACGCAATGCCCTTGCGATTGCCACTTATTTGGGGCAACATCCTGGAGTGACCAAGGTTTTGTTTCCTGGCCTTCCATCCCACCCTCAGTTTGAACTGGCGAAGAAGCAACAGCATGGGCCCGGGGCGATGGTTACATTTTATGTTGGGGGGGAGGTGAGCAACGCCCGAAGATTCTTGGAGTCATTGCAGGTGTTTATACTGGCGGAGAGCCTGGGAGCGGTTGAATCCTTGGCGGAGTCCCCGGCAATCATGACGCATGCCTCAGTCCCACCTGAAGTGAGGAAGGCGTTGGGCATTGATGATACGTTGGTGAGGCTATCGGTGGGGATTGAGAGCTTGCCTGATTTAATTGAAGACCTGGACCAGGCCTTGAATAAGGCCGCGGCAGTGACGGCCTAGGAAGGAAAGGGGGGTGGGGGGGGTGGATGGGAGGAGTGGCTGAAGTGCGTCGAAGCGCGTGGAGAGGGGGGGGCAAGAGA